>Ga0208899_1000486_pt1 | contig 29689 bp, 45 predicted proteins | sample VirMetDEL_Nov_24_FD_184518 | JGI IMG/M metagenome (GOLD analysis project Ga0208899, IMG submission 184518) | Aqueous microbial communities from the Delaware River and Bay under freshwater to marine salinity gradient to study organic matter... | ecosystem: Environmental > Aquatic > Marine >... | reverse complement strand
AACACAACAAGAACACAAGTTAATTCAATATTATATTGACCAAAGTTTTATTGATAACGGAGCAACATTAAAAATACAATCACACGGTGGTTCGGCAAATATTTGGGACATAGAATATTTTATTCAAAGAACTCAAAGGTATTTTTAAAAATATAACAAACACAAATTAATTTAATTGTAATATTATGAAAGCGACAGAAATGTTAAAACAAGTAAAAGACCTACTAGGTATGAACGCTACAGAAGTAAGTTTAGAGGAGCAAGATGTAAATCTTGAAGAAACTAAAGAAGAAACTTTAGCTACAGATCAAGTAGAGGAAACAAAAGTAGAGCTTGCAACTATGCAGCTTGAAAATGGTACAACAGTAGAAGCAGAAGCTTTTGAAACTGGTAACGAAATCTTTATTGTTACAGAAGACGAAAAAGTTGCACTACCAGTTGGAGAATACACTCTTGAAGATGGTTTAAAATTAACTATCGAAGAAGAAGGTATAATTGCTTCTATAGGCGAAGCTGAAGTGGAAGAAGTTGAAGCTGCAGCAGATTACGCTACAAAAGAAGAATTAGCAGAAGTTAAAAAAGCAGTCGAAGATATTGTAACTATGATTGAAGAATTAGGTTATGGTAAAAAAGACGAAGAAATGGCTTCTGAAGAGGTTAAAGAAGAATTATCTGAAGAGCCTGTAAAAGAAATCTTATCTGAAGTAGAAAAAGTAAAACACAATCCAGAAAGCGAAGAGAAAACACAATTAAACATTCCTTCAAATTCTAGACCTATGAATACTTTAGACAGGGTAATGCAAACAATATCAAATTTTAATTAAAATAAATAAAAATGGCAAATAGTACAGTAACACCAATAACTTCTACTTATGCAGGAGAATTTGCAGGAAAATATGTTTCTGCAGCTCTTTTAAGTGGAAACACATTAGCTAATAACTTAATAACAGTTAAGCCAAATGTAAAATACAAAGAAGTAATGAAAAAAGTTGCTTCTACTGGTCTTGTTAAAAATGGTGCATGTGACTTTTCAGGTCAAGCAGATGTTTTAACATTAACAGAAAGAATATTACAACCAGAAGAATTCCAAGTGAACCTAGAGCTTTGTAAAAAAGACTACGTACAAGATTGGGAAGCAGTTCAAATGGGATATTCAGCAATTAACGAAACTTTACCTCCTTCATTCTCTGATTTCTTAATCGGACATGTATCAGCTAAAGTTGCTCAAAAAATAGAAAACAATATCTGGACAGGAACAAATGCAACAGACGGAGAGTTTGATGGATTTATCACTACATTAGGTGCAGATACTGACGTTAATGATGTAACAGGTACAGCATCAACAGCATCTAACATTATAGCAGAATTAGGTAAGATAGCTGACGCTATCCCTTCTGCAGCATATGGTTCAGAAGATATGACTATCTACTTACCTTCTAACATGTATAGAAACTACATTAGAGCACTAGGTGGTTTTGCAGCAGCAGGAGTAGGAGCTGCAGGTACAAACAATCAAGGTACACAGTGGTACTCAAAAGGAGCAGGTCTTCAGTTTGATGGTATTCCAGTTGTATTAGCACAAGGTTTATCTAGCAATGACGCAGTTGCTGCAGAAAAATCAAACTTATTCTTTGGTACAGGTTTATTATCAGACCACAACGAAGTAAAAGTATTAGACATGGCTGATCTTGATGGTTCTCAAAATGTAAGAATCGTTATGAGATTTACTGCTGGTATTCAGCACGCAATCGGATCTGACATTGTATTATACGCAACAGCGTAATTAAAGATTGTATAACATAAGAAAGGGTAGGTAGCTAAACTGCCTACCTTTTTTTTTAAAATAAAAATAATATGGCTTGTGATTTAACTAAAGGAAGAAAAGAACCTTGTAAAGACGTAGTAGGTGGAATTAAAAATATTTATATTTCTGATTTCGGAGACTATACAGCTGTTACTTACGATACTACTGACACAGACGTGGTAGATAGCGTAGGAACATCAGTTGCTAGTTTTAAATACGAAGTAAAAGGTAATTCATCTTTTGAACAAACAATTAATGCTTCTAGAGAAAACGGAACAACTTTCTTTGAGCAAACATTAAATCTTACACTTAAAAAACTTACAAAAGAGGACAACAAAGAGTTAAAATTATTAGCTTATGGTAGACCTCACATAGTTGTTGAAGATTATAATGAAAACCTATTTATAATGGGATTAGAAAACGGAGCGGATGTAAGTGGCGGAACAATCGTAACAGGAGCAGCAATGGGTGACCTTTCAGGTTATACATTAACGTTCACTGCACAAGAAAAAGTTCCAGCAAACTTTATAGAATCAGCAGCAGATGTAGATACTGCATTAACTAACGCTGGGTTTGCTACTCCAACTGAAGGAAGTAACTCATAATAATCCTTTAAACTCGATAAAGAAGGCACTAATTGGTGCCTTTTTTTATGCTTAATAATTAACAAAATAACATTTATTTTATTGTACTAGTATGATAATATTACAGAAGAGTTTAACTTCTCAAACGATTAGTTTTATTCCAAGAGAATACGTAGCATCTGGCAGCAACATTTATAACATATCAATTGTAAATGAAACAACAAATAAGTCAGTGTATGATGAAGACACAAATGCGTTTACATTAAATGATTACTATTATGAGTATTCTGATGTATTCACATTAGTAGAAGACACATTTTATACATTAACGATAAAAAAAAGTGGCAGTATTATTTATAAAGATAAAATATTCTGTACAAATCAAACTGTTACAAATTATTCAGTAAACAATAATGAATATGATGAGCAAGAAACAACAAACGAATTTATAGTACTATAATATGGACAATTTACACATAGTAAACTTATCAGAATACAATAGACCTAAAATATCTGAAGACAAACACAGAGATTGGGTTAATTATGGTGAGAACAATGATTATTATTCTTATTTAATTAATTTATTTATTAATTCTGCAACTAACAATGCAATTATTCAAGGAATATCTCAATTAATATATGGAAAAGGTATTGATGCAACAAACAGCTCTCAAAAGCCAGATGAATATGCAGCAATGAAATCTATATTTAGAGATGAAGATTTAAGAAATGTAATACTAGATCTTAAACTATTAGGAGAAGGAAGTTTTCAGGTATTATACCAAGACAGCAAAGTAGTAAAAGCAGAACACTTTCCAAGACAGACATTGAGAGCAGAGAAATGTAATGATGATGGAGAGATTGAAGCATATTACTATTTTCATGACTGGACCAAGATAAAAGCAAATAGTAAACCTAAAAGAATAGCAGCATTTGGATTTGGTAATGGTAAAGAGCCAGAAATTAAAGTTGTAAAAAGATATGTAAGTGGATATGATTATTATTGTCCAGTAGACTATCAAGGAGCTTTAGCTTATGCTGAATTAGAATCAGAAGTATCAGACTATTTAATCAATGATATACAAAACGGATTTTCAGGAACTAAAGTTGTAAACTTTAACAATGGGGTGCCTGATAGAGAAAAGCAAATGCAGGTTAAGTCTGATGTTATGGGTAAACTTACAGGAGCAAGAGGAGAAAAAGTAATTATAGCATTCAACAACAATGCAGAAAGCAAAACAACAATAGATGATGTACCTTTAAATGACGCACCAGCACATTATCAGTATTTATCTACAGAGTGTGCAAATAAGTTAATTATAGGACACAGAGTAACATCACCATTGCTTTTAGGTATTAGAACAGAAAATAATGGACTAGGATCAAACGCTGATGAAATAAAGACAGCTTCTTTGTTATTTGATAACGTTACAATAAAGCCTTATCAGGAGCTTTTAATTGGCTGTATGGACGCAATACTATCTGTAAACGAGATAAGCCTTAATTTATACTTTAAAACGCTTCAGCCGCTTGCTTTCATAGAGACTGACAATGCAGTAACAGAAGAATCAAGAGAAGAAGAGACAGGAGTTAAATTAAAAGAAGAAAAACCAGATCTTACAGACGAAATGAGTGAAGACTTTTTATCAGAGTTAGAGGGTGAGATAATGGAGGAGTATGATCTTATAGGAAAAAGAGAATATTCAGAAGAAAACGAAGGTTTAGAAGAGTGGAAGCAAAAAGTAATAGATGGTGATTTAGAATTAGAATCTGTTAAGTCTAAACCATCAGATGAAAGTTATTTAGATAAAAGTGTATATAAAGTAAGATATGCTTACGAAGAAAAATACACAAGTGGCAACAGTAGAAAGTTTTGTTCTACCATGATGAAAAGAACAAGAAATGGTGTTGTCTATAGATTAGAAGATATAGATAAAGCTTCTAGAGCAGGAGTAAATAAATCTTTTGGTCATAAAAAACAATCATATGATCTATTTAAATATAAAGGTGGACCAAACTGTGGTCATTTCTGGGAAGAAAGACTTTATAAATTAAAAAAGAAAAAGGATGGAGAAAACTATGAAGATAAATCTTTAGCTAGTAGCAAAGAGGTAGATAGTATTCCAAGTTCTTATAAACCAAGACCAGCAGGGCATAAAAAAGCAGCAATAGCTCCTAAAGACATGCCAAATAACGGATATAAAAACCCTAGATAAAAATGGCACAAGCATTATTAATTAGTAGAAAAGATATAGTAAAGTTTACAGCAATGAATGGTAATGTTGATACTGATAAGTTTATTCAGTTCATTAAGATTGCACAAGACATTCATATACAAAACTATTTAGGTACAGATCTATTAAACAAAATAGAATCTGATATAATTGCAAGTAGTTTAGCTGGTAGTTATTTAAGTTTAGTTACAGACTATGTAAAACCAATGCTTATTCACTGGGCTATGGTAGAATACCTTCCTTTTGCTGCTTATACAGTAGCCAATAAAGGTGTTTTTAAACATTCAAGTGAAAATGCAACTAATGTAGACAAAGATGAAATAGATTTTCTTATAGAAAAAGAAAGAAATTTAGCACAGTACTACACGGACAGATTTATTAGCTACATGAGCTTTAATAATGATAGTTTTCCTGAATACAACAGTAACTCTAACGAGGATGTATATCCAGATAAAGATGCAAGTTTTGAAGGATGGGTATTATAAAAAAAAAATACAAACCAAAAGCTTATAATGTGCAAAGATTAAAAAAATACATTATAGACTTGACAAAGAATAACAAAAAATTAAAAAACTTATTGTAATAGTATGTTTGGAACAATATATGACGTATCGTGGTGGGGAAATGTAAATGAAGAAAATGGATGGGGTTCAATATACCCTTTTGACGCAGATGGTTCTTTTTTTAGAGCAGACACCACACTAGTATTAGTAGACTCAACATTATATACAGCAGATAAAACAATTTATTAAGACATGGCAAAACAAACAATTAATATAGGAACAACAGCAAATGACGGAACAGGTGATCCAATAAGATCCGCATTTGATAAAACTAATGATAACTTTACAGAGCTATATGCAGGTGCTGGTGGTGTTGCTGATGGAGCAGTAACTACAGCAAAATTAGCAGCAGATGCTGTAGATTCAGATAAGATAGCTGATGGAGCAGTTGATACAGTTCATATTGCAGATGACCAAATTACTTATGCTAAAATGGGTGCAGAGTTTACTACTTCAGCTACTATATCCGCAAGTGATGTTGATTGGTCAGCAGCTGCAGTACATACAAAGACATTAGGTGCAAATACTACATTAACATTTTCTAATGTTTCAACAGGGATGGTTATAGATTTAGTAATTGACGGTAACTACACACTAACACTCCCAGCAAGTGTAAAAGAAATAAGCGGTACTTATGATGGTACTGTAACAAACTTAATTCAAATTGTATCAACTAACGGAGCTACTGAACAGTGGGCAACAATATCAAAAGAAGCATAATTATGAAAGCAGTAAACAACAACGGAATTATTACAACTTATCCAGATGTACCTAATAAATTTAGGTCATCAACAGGTTATCACTTAAACGCAAGAAGTATGACTTCTGATGAATTAAGAAATGCTGGTCTATTTGATGTAATCATAGATGAAAATTATGACTCAAGAATACACACACTTGGAGAAATATATTTTGATTCAGCTTCATCAGTATTTAGAAAAGATACAGAAGATATTACTTGGAGTGAAACTTTAGCAGAATTAAAAGAAAGAGCAATTAATAATTTTAAAGCACAAATAGGAAATAAACTTGCAGCGACTGATTGGTATATAATTAGAGAAGCAGATAATGGAGCAGATGTACCAGCAGATGTTGTAGATGCAAGAGTAGCTTTAAGAGAATTATCAGACACAGTTGAATCAGAAATCAATGCACTTACTACTAAAAAGAAAGTAATTACATACGATTTCCCTAATATAGACTAAATATGGCTGTAAATAAGAGATTATTACAGGGTGCTGCGGCAGGAGGATTAGTACCATCAGAACACTTTGGAGTAGTATTATACGAAGGAGATGGTACATCATCACATTCTATAACAGGATTAAACTTTACTCCTGATTTTGTTTGGATTAAGCCAAGAAGTTTTGCAGATAATCACGTTCTTTCAGATAGTACAAGAGGTAATAATAAAAGTTTAGCATCAAACAATACTGCAGCAGAACAAACTACTTTAGGAGTTGCTTCATTTGACACTGGTGGTTTTACCTTACCGAATTGGGGTAATGTAAATGACAGTGGAGAGGATTTCGTAGCGTGGTGTTGGAAAGCAAACGGAGGAACTACAAGCAGTAATACTGATGGAGGAATTACAAGTACAGTACAAGCAAATCAAGATGCAGGATTCTCTATAATAAAATATACAGCTACTGCTTCAGGCACTCAAACAGTAGGACACGGATTAGGTGTAGCACCAGAGTTAATTATACAAAAGAAAACATCAGGGAGTGAAGATTGGTATACTTATATACCTCCTCCTACTATAGATTCTAATTATAATTATCTTGTTTTAAATTCTACTGCTGTTGCAGGTACAACAGGTTCAGCTGTTCCAACCAGTTCAGTATTTAATCCAGTATCTCAATCTGGTGATTATATTGCTTATGCTTTTAAAAGTATTGATGGCTTTTCAAAGATTGGCACATACACAGGTAATGGTTCAACAAATGGACCGATTGTAGAAACAGGATTTGAACCTGCGTTTTTAATGATTAAAAGAACTGATTCAGGTGATAATTGGTTAATATTTGATAATAAAAGAAGTCCTTCTGACCCAAGAAATTTAGCGTTAATTCCTAATAGTTCATCAGTTGAACAAACAGGAAATTTAGGTAATGGATTTAGTTTTTTAAGCAATGGTTTTCAAGCAGTTTCATCTGATGGTGGACTTAATGATAATGGAGGTTCATATATCTATATGGCATTTGCTGCAGATCCTGACACAGAAGCACCAACAGTAGCAAAAAGTTTTAGTACAGTAACTTATACAGGTGATGGTGGTACACAAAGTATTGATGGTTTAGGATTTACTCCTAATTTAGTTTGGATTAAAAATAGAACATCAAGTGGGCAAGACCATATACTACACGATTCAATAAGAGGTGCAGGACAGAATTTTAATATATATAGTTCAAATAATGCAGCTGAAGGTCAGTATGGTCAATATGGATATTTGTCATCTTTTGATACAGATGGATTTACAGTTGTAGATGGTTTAGGAGAACACGCTAACACTTCAGCAAAAAATTATGTTGCTTGGTCTTGGAAAGCTGATGATAACGAACCGACAATCTATGGAGGACCTGCAAAAGCAGTATATAAATTTGAGGACAATGCGAATGATGTAACAGGAACATATAATGGTACTGCAAATAGTATTACTTATGCAACAGGTAAGTTTAACAAAGCAGCAGTATTTAATGGTAGTAGCAGTTATGTTGATGTTTCTTATAACCATAGTAATACCAGTTTTAGTTGGTCAATGTGGGTTAATGCTGATAGTTTTAGTAATTCATATCCTACTGTAATTGGTGGTATGAACAATTCTACTAATACAAATAATGGTACTATATGGATGAACAGTACAAAAATTGTTATTCACGGAAGTACGTTATATGGTGAAGTTGCATTTTCATTTAGCACAAGTACTTGGTATCACGTTGGGATGGTATATGATAGTGTTGCGAATACAGTTAAAGCAATAATCAATGGTCAATTATATACGCCAAGCTCAACAACATCAAACACTTTTCCAAGTCAAAACAAAATGAGAATTGGAAGGGCTGATGCTGATTCAACGGCTTGGGATGGAAAAATAGACCAAGTTAGGTTATATAAGGGTGCAATATCTGATGTTGGTGTAGCTGAATTATATGCAGAAACAGTATCTGACAATGATGATTTAACTTTAGGTGGTCCACCAGCATCAATAGTTAGTGCAAATGCTAATGCAGGATTTAGTATTGTAAAATATACAAGTACTGGTGTTTCAGGAATAAAGATACCACACGGATTATCGGCTGCACCAAATCTGATACTTATTAAGTGTATAAGTGATGGTTCTACTAACTGGATAGTGCATCATTCATCTTTAGGTAATAGTAAATATCTTACTTTAAATGATAATTCAGTACAAGATACATCTACTAACTGGCTTGTACCTTCTGCTACTACTTTTGCATTAAATCAAACATTTGGAAATGCAAATACAAGTGGCAGACAATATATTGCCTATTGTTGGCATTCAGTATCAGGATATTCTGCCTTTGGTTCTTATGCTGGAAATGGCACTTCACAATCAATTAATATTGGCTTTCAACCAGACTTATTAATTTTAAGAAAATATGATGATAACCAAGATTGGATGATATGGGATAGTGTTCGAGATGGAAACCCAAAAGAAGCAAGATTAGAAGCAAATAATTCTGATGCAGAAGTTAGTGGTACAACTAACATAAACTTTACAAGTACTGGTTTTGAATTTACAAGTGGTTTCTATAATGATAGTGGTCAAAATTCAATATATATGGCATTTAAAATAAACTAATGATTAATGATTAAAAAATAATAAAATGAATGGATTTGAACCAACATTATTAGGAATAGTTACTTACGTAATAACAATATCACAATTAAACGAAGCACTACAATCACTTCTAATAATAGCAACGTTGGTTTATACAGTAATTAAGATTATACAACTTTTAAACGATAAGAAATGGTAAGAACATTAAGATACATAGCAAATAAATTAGAGAAATTTAATATTGCAGTTGCTAAAGGCTGGAACAAATGGCTTGGTAAATTAAAGATGTAATGACTAATGAAATCTTATTTTACATACAGTGAATTTGACTCGCCTGACTTTCCTGATAGTGGTCGTAATATGGATCCAACTTTTCTCCGCATGCTCAACCATGCACGTCAAATTGCAGGAATACCATTTAAAATTAATTCAGGATTCAGAACTGAAGAGCATAATGAAAAAGTGGGAGGATCAGAGAACTCGTCACATTTACGAGGATTCGCTGCCGATATACATGCAACATCCAGCACGTATAGATACGAAATACTATCAGCACTTATTAAAGCTGGATTCTATAGGATAGGTGTTGCTAATACGTTTATACACGTAGACAGTGATCCTACAAAAACACAAAAAGTAATTTGGACATATGCTTAAACTATTAAAAAAACTATTAGGTTTACAAAGTCAATCTGATATAGGTGGACTAGGTATGGAGATAAGAGAGCTTATCAAGGGAAAAGAAATAGATCCACAACAATTAATAGAATTACAATCAGAGATAAATAAAGTAGAGGCACAGCACAGAACAATCTTCGTAGCTGGATGGAGACCTTTCATAGGATGGGTTTGTGGTGTAGCATTAGCTTATAACTTTGTATTAAGAGATTTATTGATATGGTTTTTAGGACAAGAGCAAGTTCCACCAGCACTACAAATGGAACATTTAATGACAGTATTAGTTGGTATGTTAGGACTTGGAGGAATGAGAACGTTTGAGAAACTAAACAACAAGTCTAATTAATATGTCAATAAAATTAAAACCTTCTACAAAGGAATATAAAAGAGATGCAAGAGGCAAGATAATTGGAAAACAATACACTTGGAAACATCATCCACCTTGTAGTTTTAAAACTAAAGAATTGATAACAATGTATAATAGTTCTACTTATAGTAGAAAAAAACATTTAATTCTTAAAGAACTAAATAGAAGATCTGTAGAGGTATAAATCCTATAAAGGACAAGGCGAGAGAAGAGAGTATTAACATCTTCTGTTAAAAAGAAAATTAACTCATCTATTTACTTTTAAAAAAAAAGTAGATAACTTTGGTGGGTTAGTGGTAATTAATGTATAACAATTATTATTAAATTAATAAATTAATATTTAAATATGGATGATATAAGAAGATTAGCTGATAAAATTATAAATGATTTTAATTTAACTGTAAAAGACAGATCAGATGAACTGTTAAAACTAGATGCAATACAATATACTAATCTTGGTTTAGATTCATCTAAAACAGAAAAGAAAGAAGTAAAGGCTAATTCTAAATACATCTATAAAAAAATAGAAGAGATAGATCCAGAATCTGGTAAACATTTAATAACAAGTATGGATAAATAATTATGCCTAGAAAACCTAAACGAAAGAACTTAATAAAAAAACTAGATGCTGTATTTTCTAAATACATAAGATTAAGAGACGCAGACACAGAAGGCTACTGCAGATGTTCTACTTGTGGAGAAGTACATCATTGGACTAAAATACAAGCAGGACACTTTATATCAAGAAAACATTATGCAACAAGATGGAATGAAGAGAATGTACACGCTCAATGTGTAGCTTGTAATGTCTTTCGATATGGTGAGCAATATAAGTTTAGTTTATATCTTGGTGATAAGTTGTCAAAGGAATTATTAGAAAAAAGCAGATTGATTGCTAAATTTACAGATATAGAAATCAAAGAAATGATTGACGATTATAATGATAGAATAAAACAATTTTCTTTTCATTCGTAAATTTTTCTAGTTTTTATTGTTCTTTGTTTAAAGGAGGGATTAAGTTCCCTCTTTTTTTTTGAATATATTTTATTAACATTTTATTATAATATTAAAATAATTTGTTAACTTTATATTATGATTGAATTACATTACATAGAACTACTAAAAAAAAAGCAAGAAGAAATAGATAGATTAAGATCTGCTTTATTTGAAATACTACAAGCTGACTTTTTAAGTAAACAAGATAAACAACTAATAATAAATAATTTTTTTACAAATGACAAAGACGAAACCGACTAGAATTAATCAAACACAAGATTCTATTAGTAAACAAGGAGCTGTAGATAGAGCTACCGAAATAGCACTCAATCCAGTTTGGAGAGCTGCTACCGATAAAGAGAAACAACAAATACTAGGAGACATAAGTTTAATAGGTAAGTATCTTTATTTCGAGAAAAATCTGTTACCAACATCAGAGGACTATAAAATGTTATATAATTTAAATAAATAAATATGGAACTTACAGGAACTATTAAATCAATAGGAAGTTTAGAAACAATTAAACAGTTAAAGAAAAAAACTGTATTAGTAGAGACTGCTGGAAACTATCCGCAAACGATACCAGTAGAATTTTTAAATAAAAATATAGATTTAGTAAACAGCTTACAAGTAGGTCAAACAATTAATGTTGCAGTTAATTTAAGATCTAACGAGTATAAAGGTAAATACTACATAAACGTTACAGGATGGAAAATAGTTAATGCTGTTGCAGAAACAACATCAAACGCACAAATGCCAGACGTAAACGACAATCTTCCATTCTAAAATGCTAGTAAACTCTTCTAACATATTTAAAAAACTATTAGATATAAAACACGGAAGGGTTAAGGAAGGTTTAAAAATAGGAGTACCAGACATAGACGAGTACTTACGATATAAACAGGGCAACTTTAATTTATTAATTGGTCATGCGAATGTTGGCAAAACAACTGTTATATTGTATTTATTCGTCATTTGGGCTCTTAAACACAAAAAGAGGTTTTTAATCTGGTCTTCAGAGAATACACCTCAATCAATACAAAGAAAAATAGTAGAGTTTAAAATGCGTAAGCCAATTACAAAGGCAGAGGACGCAGAGATAAAAGATGCACTTGAATGGTCTGATACTTATTTTAAGATTATTGATGTTGAAGAGCTCTACACATATAAAGAATTACTAGAAGAAGCTAAAGCAATTAAAGATGCTTGGGATTATGATGCAATACTTATAGATCCATACAACTCTTTAATAAAAGACAAACAACTATATAAAGAAGTAGGAGGTCACGAGTACGACTATCAAGTAAGTACAGAGTTTAGATTGTTTGCTAAAAAAAATAACATCACTCTGTTTTTAAATGCTCATGGAGTAACAGAAGCATTAAGACGTATGCATCCTAAAGGACATGAATACGAAGGTTTACCAATGCCTTTAAATATTGCTAGTGTTGAAGGAGGGGGTAAGTGGGGAAACCGCTGTGATGATCTGATTTGTATTCACAGGTACACGTCTCATCCAACTGATTGGATATATTCAAACCTTTTAGTTTTAAAGATTAAAGAAATGGAAACAGGAGGAAGATGTACACCATTTGATGAGCCAATAAAATTAAGAATGGAAAAGAATAATATAGGTTTTACATTTATGGATAAAGACCTTTTAGATAAACAAAAAAAAGAATTACTATTTTGATACTTATATCTTTATTAATATTAACAACAATTTTTGTAATGATAGGACAATACAAGAATGCAGATATTTATATAGCATTGATAAAAGGTTTTATGATAGGAGCATTATTTCACAAAGAACAATATGATGACGGATTTGATGAATACACATTACAGTGTGTAATAGGATTTATAAATGTTACAGTGAAATGGGAACAACAGCAGACTGGCTTGGACTAGTAGCGAAGCAACATAAAGAATGGATCAGAATAGTCAATGGGTTTGGTGAGTATGATTATGCAGAAGACATTGTACAAGAGAGTTATTTGATATTATATAAATATGCTAAACCAGAGAAGGTTATTGAGAATGGGATTATCCGTAGGGGTTATATGTATTTTACTTTACGTACTACTTACTACTTATACTATAATAGTAAGCGAAAAGTTAGGAAAGTTTCTATTGATGATGGATTACTTCAGTTAGAAGACAATACTGATTTAAGAGAACAGGATGCTTATAATTTAATATGCGAAAAAATAGATGATGAAATAGAAAACTGGCACTGGTATGATAAGAAGCTTTTTGTTCTGTATAGAGATACAAATATGAGTATAAGAAAGATTGCAGCAGAAACAAAAATAAGTTGGGTAAGTATATTTAATACATTAAAGAATGCAAAAATTATATTAAAAGATAAATTAAAAGAAGATTACGAAGATTACAAAAACGAAGATTATGAGCGATTACAATAAGTTTAAAGCAAATTTTGAATATCAACAAAAAGTAGCAGCTAAAGGATTTGGCGATACAGTTGAGAAAATAACAAAAGCAACAGGAATAAAAAAAGTTGTAGATACTGTAGCAGAAGCACTAGATGCAGACTGTGGATGCGATAAAAGGAAGAAGAAACTAAATGAACTGTTTCCCTATAAGATGCCAGAGCTATTTACAGAACAAGAATTTTTGTATCTTCAAGATATATTTATAGAAAAAAAGAACGATATAACAAAATACGCACCAAGAATGTTAGAGATATACAATAGAGTTTTTAATGATAAAAAACATCTTACTAATTGTAGTCCTTGCTTTGTTGGTCAAGTGTATAACAAACTAGAAGCAATTTACAATGAATACAAATAAAATGGAATTAATCAAAGAACTAGAATACGTTACAAACTACCAGACTTTAGGAAATAAATTAATGAAGTGGGGTAAAGAATCAAACAACCAAGAAATAAAAGAATGTAAAGGATGTTTAGCAGAGATAGGAATCTATGTTGCTCATTTGGAATATGAAAGAAGAACTTACGAAAAGACAATAGAGTCTTATAGATCAGACAAAGTTAGAGCTCTTACAAGAGCAAGAAGAGTTGAAACAGAACTTGAAGAAGCTAACAAGATAGTAAGGAAGTATAACAAAGGAAAAGAACTAGGACTATGATTAATCTTTATAACATGGACTGTATGGAAGCTATGAAAGATATGGCTGACAACCAATATGATTTAGCTATTGTTGATCCACCTTATGGAATATCAAGATTTGGAAACAGAATAGATAAGACTTTAAAAATTAATAAATGGGATACAAAACCTACTAAAGAATATTTTAATGAATTATTTAGAATATCAAATAATCAAATAATATGGGGTGCTAATAATTTTGATTTACCAACATCAGAGTATTTTTGTGTATGGGATAAAAAACAAACAGTTGATAACTTTGCAAGTGCTGAATATGCTTTTGTAAGTATGGGGTTAAAAAAACCTGCAAAAGTATTTAGATATTCAATTCATAAAGTTATACAAGACAGAAAATCAGAAAATGGTAAAATACACCCTACACAAAAACCAGTTAAGCTATATGAATGGCTTTTAATGAACTATGCTAAAGAGGGTGATAAGATATTAGATACTCATTTAGGATCAGGTAGTATAGCAATAGCTTGTCATAATTTAGGATATGATTTAGATGCTTATGAAATAGACAAAGAATATTATAAAGCAACATTAAAAAGATTTAATAATCACACAGTACAATTAAGATTACTATGAGCAAACACAAAGAAAGAAAACAAATGCCAGTATTTACTGGAGTGTTAAAGTATTTTCCTAATGCACTTAAATATGTATCAAAGATAAGTTACATAGGAAACCAGCAACATCATCCAGACAAACCATTGCACTGGGACAAGAGTAAATCAACAGATCAGTTAGATGCTTTAACAAGACACCTAATAGACCACACTACAGATCCTTTAGATGATGATGGAATGTTACATCTGGGAAAGGTAGCATGGAGAGCCCTTGCTGCATTAGAAGACCAATTAGATAAAAATGAATAATACAATAACATTACTTAACGGAAAACAATACTCACCAGAAGATCTAATTCCTAAAATGGATGACGATAAGTTTTACTATGGAGAGCTAGGAAGAACAGCATTGAGTTCTTCTTCTATAAAGTATTTAATGGATAGTCCTAAAGCTTATGCTAGAAGTTTAAACTTTAAGTCAGACAACCCAGCATTTAAAGCAGGAAGACTTATACATTTAGCAGCATTAGAACCAGACAAGGTAGATAGTCTAGTACACATAGTAGAAGTGCAATCAGCAAGAACAAAAAAATACACAGAGAAAGTAGCAGAGGTAGGATCAGATGAATTTGTATATACAAGAAAAGACTATGACAAAGCAATGTATACAGTAGACGCTTTACTCCAGAATGATCTGTGGCAAAGAATGACAAGAGGAGCAGAGTTTGAGATACCAGCTATAGGAATGTTACACGGTTATCCTTTCAGAGGTAAGGCAGATATTTTAGGAGATGGCTTTATAGCAGATTTAAAAACAACAGCAGATGTAAAAGCATTTCCTTATTCAGCCAAGAAATATTCATATGACGTACAGCTTTATATTTATTGTGAATTATTTAATGTATCTTATGATAAGTTTTATTTCTTTGCAATAGATAAAGCAAAAGGAGATCTGGGTATGTGGGATGCAAAAGAAAGTTTTTACTTATCTGGTAAAGAAAAATTAGAAAGAGCAATTAAAACATTTGAAGAATACTTTGTAAAAAGAGAATCAGAATTAAATGAATATGTATTACGAGGAACTCTACAATGATGAAATAGAAAAATATTATCTAATGGCACTAATGGATTTAGCAGCTGGTTCAACAGAAAAAGAACTTGAAAATGCTATAAAGCTTTATGAAACTTTAGAAAACTATGAAGCGTGTGCTGGAATATTAAAAGCAATAAACGAAAACAAATATTACAACTATGATTACATCAGAACTAAAAAAAATAATAAAGGAAGAGACTAATATTGATTTAGAAAACAAAGAAGTTTTAACGTGTAGAGACAGAGACTTTGTTGAAGCAAGAGGAATATATTATAAACTCCTACGTAAGTATACTAATATGACTTATTTAAAAATAGGTAAAACAGTAAATAAAAACCACGCAACAGTATTGCATGCTTCAGAAGCTTTTCCATATTGGTTAAAGCAAGATGAAGGATTACTAAACACCTATAATAAAATAAAAGAAAAGTTTACAAAGTATCTAGGGTATGAAAAGCTAGATAAAAAACTAGAATACAATCTAGAGATGTTAGTAGATAATTATCTTATGCTTAAAAAGCAATACGAAGAACTTAAAAGAAAATATGAAAACGGAAACTTGTTAGACTAATGTTACAAATATCTCTTAACGAAGAAATAATCACCTACAGTAAAAAGTTGGTAGAGAGAACTAACTTCGGTATGAGAGGATTCGCAGATGGCAACAAGAGAAATCAATACATAGGAATAGTAGGAGAAAACACCATAAGAGACTATCTAGGTATAGAACTAATGACAGGACTCGGAGGATTTGATGGAGGATATGATATTGATTGGAATGGTTACAAAGCAGATGTAAAGTGTATGGAAAGAAAAGTAGATCCTAAAGACTATTATGTAAATAATGTCCTAGACACACAAATAGGATATATAGCTGATGCTTTTATATTTGCTTCCATAAATAGATTTACTAAAGTTCTTACAGTATGTGGATGGGTAACTAAAGAACAGTTTAAAGAAAAGGGTAACTATTATCCTAAAGGTACAATCAGAACAAGAAAGGATGGAACTACCTTTGAACTCTATGCAGGGAACTGGGAAATAGAGAATAGATATTTAAATGAGTTTAATTAAAAACAATAAAAATGAAACAAGTAGAAACAATAAATTTAAACAGAAAAGAAGTAGAGCAATTATTAATGCCACAAAACCTACTTCACTTTAATAGAAGTATATCTTTAAAGCACGCTAAAACTTTAGCAAAAAGTGTAGATGAGATAGGCATGTTAAGACTTCCAATTATAGGAGACTTATCAAAGATACCTAATCAAAAATCTAAATCAATAGTAGATGGTCAGCATTTATTAAAAGGATTTTTATTGAATAAAAAAAACAAAAACATAAGTTGTTTGGTTAAGGAATATGAAACAAAGCAACAATTAATAAATGATATTTCATTATTAAATTCAACTCAAAAAAGATGGAAGGATCAAGATTATTTAGATGCATGGTGTGAGTTTGGTCCAGACAATGTAAAATACTATCATAATTATTCTGATTTAAGAAATTTTTATGTTCAAGTATATAAGGGATTAACTATTGGAACTTTATTAAATATCTGGGCAAAAGACAAAAAAGAATTTAAAGTAGGAAGATTAACGTTTAACGATAGATCTTTAAGTAAAAACATATCCGAATTGTGTTACATTCTTAAAACTAAATTTAATAAGTCTTCATTTGCACAAGACGGAGTTGTAAAGGAAATGCAGGCAAACAAATATGATTATGTTAAACTAAAAGCAAGATTAATAACGTCACTAAACAATAATGAGGATAGAAACATGAAATCTAGAGAAGAGTTCAGAGAGTTTATTAGAATGGTATATAATAGAATTTAACAAATGATAAGTTTTTTTATTGTATTATTGATTAATCAAGTTATTTCAAGTTATGGCACACGGAGGAAAAAGACAAGGAGCAGGTAGAAAACCTAAAGCAGATGAGTTAAATCTAATAGAGAAATTAAGTCCATTAGAGGACGCTGCATATCAAGCTCTGAAAGCTGGAGTAGAAAAAGGAGACTTTAAGTATGTTCAGCTGTTTTATAATTACTACGCAGGTAAACCAAGAGAAACAAAAGACATAACTATAAACGAAGACACACCTCTCTTCATTGATTAATGAGAGTCAGAAAGACAATAGCATTTGACAAACTACTAAACCTAGACAAAAGAGTTAAGATAGTAAGAGGAGGAACTTCTGCTGGTAAAACTATTTGTATACTATCTATATTAATAGATCAAGCAATCAGAAACGCAGGAAGCGAGATAAGTGTAGTATCAGAATCAGTACCTCATTTAAGAAGAGGAGCATTAAAAGACTTTCTAAACATCCTAAAAGGATTAAACAGATATTACGAAGAGAAATACAATAAGACTAATTTAAAGTATACATTTAGTAATGGAAGTTATATAGAGTTTTTTTCTACAGACCAACCAGATAAGTTAAGAGGTTCTAGAAGAACAGATCTATTTATTAATGAGTGTAACAATGTTAGCTTTGAAGCTTACCAGCAATTATCTATAAGAACTTCTGGAGAGATATGGTTAGACTATAACCCAACTAATTTATTCTGGGTAGACAAAGAACTAATCAACACAGAAGACACAGACTTCATTACGTTAACTTACAAGGACAATAACGAACTTCCTGATAGTATTATCAAAGAAATAGAGAAAGCTCGTCTAAAGGCATCTAAAAGCTCTTATTGGGCTAATTGGTGGAGAGTGTATGGACTAGGTGAGATAGGAACACTTGAAGGAGCTTGTATTCCTGATTGGAAACAAATAGATGTAATACCACCTCATGCTAGGTTATTATGTCATGGATTAGACTTTGGTTATTCGGTAGACGAAGCAGCATTAGTAGCACTATACAAACTAGATGATGCATATATATTTGATGAAGTACTCTATAGAAAAGGAATGTTAAATTCACACATAAGTCAATACCTAAAAAATAACCAGATACTAGGAAGCTTATGGGCAGATTCAGCTGAACCTAAATCAATAGCAGAGTTAAATAGTTATGGTCATCAAGTATTTCCAGTTACAAAAGGAAGAGATAGTATTGTTTATGGTATTAACCTTATAAACCAGAACAATGTATTTGTTACACAAAGATCAAAGAACTTAATTAAAGAGCTTCAGGGATATGTCTGGATGAAAGACAAACAAGGTAACACACTACAAAAGCCCAACCCTATGTCTGGAGACCACAGTATTGATGCAGCACGTTATGCTTTAACCTCACAACTACAAGATCCTAATAAAGGAGAATATCATATATGGTAAATGTTAAAGAAATGTTAAAATTAATATATAATGTTGATTATTTGTTGAAAAGTTATATATTAGCTTCATAATTAATAAACAATTAAAACAACTAAATTAAAAATTATGAAAAAACAAACAATAAAAGTTTTATTAGAAACTAAAAATCCAACTGAAATTCTTGAAATAATGAGAAGTTATAAAGTAATGTTAAGTAACTATACTGAATTGTCAAGTACTGTTTTACTTACACTTAATGGTAAATATGAAGATTTAGAAAAATTATATAATGAAAATGACTTTGTAGATAGTTTTAGCCGTTTTGGTTACTCATTAGCAAATGATACTAAAGTTGATACTTCTGAATTAACTTTTGAAAATTATATAATATAATAAATAAACAACACAGATGCTGATAACCCGTAGTAACATAAAAACACTAAAACCGATATCAACAATGGATTATGATCCTAGTGAGGAGTTTAGTAAGTCTAGTGTGAATGGGCAGCATCTTTTTAGAAACAAAGAAATGAAAGAAAAAATAAAAATTTATCACCAAGAAAAAACAGAATATTCTCAATGCGAATATATTGATTATGATTATATGAGATATTGTATGTACACAAATAATCAAGAACTATGAAAAACAAAGAAATAAACAAAAAAGAATTTATACTCTGGGGAATATTTTTTTACATAGTAATATTTATTGTGTTAGGAATACTTGGAACTTTAACTTATATTGTTGATTATGTATTATAAAGCAACAAAAAAAGAAATCAATATGCCAGTAGACAAAGAGCTACAGAGAAGAATAATAAAGTACTTCTTTTGGGGTACAGGACTATATACATTCTGGATGATAATGCTAACACACTTTTTATTTTATGTCATTAGAGGATATTAAAAAAGAATTAGATAATTTAGAATCTAAAATATTTAGATCACAAGATTTAACAACAAATGAATCTATATATATATGTATGCCATTAAACAGAGCATGTGCTAGACTTGAAAAAACAATTAATAAAAAAAAGTCAAATGAATCTAAAAACAAAGGAACAGTACGAGAAGGAGATGAAGATTTTCAAATGGTGTATTGATAACGATATAAGAGTTTATAGAGAGCCAACAAGATTAGGTAAGAAACCAACAGTAATACTTGTATTAGATTACAAAGGACAAATTAAAAAAGGATCAGAGGTGTTTACACAAGGAAGTAAAGAGTTAGAGAATAAGATTGCAGAAGTATATGAATGGGCATATGATAGAGCTCTTGATGCAATACAAAGAGAGATGAGAATCAAAAGAGATAATAGTAGTTAATAATTTTTTTTAATGTTAATTAGTTAGGGGAATCAGAAATGGTTCCCTTTTTTTATACAAAAAACTGAAATAACTATTGTTATAATATGAAAGTTAAGATACAAGTACCAGAATCTTTAAGAGAGATTAGTCTAGAGCAATACCAGAAGTACGAAAAGATAAACACAGAAGCTAATCAGAACTCTAATTTCCTATTACATAAGACAGTAGAAATATTCTGTAATCTAAATCTTCAGAACGTAATTAAAGTACAATTTAATAGTGTAATGGAGATAGTAAGAATAATAAATGATATGTTTAATAAGGATGCAAAGCTTGTACCTACTTTTACAATGGATGGTGTTGCTTATGGTTTTATTCCTGATTTAGACAAAATTACTTTAGGAGAGTATATTGACCTAGATACTACGCTAGGAGATTGGAGCAAGATGCATAAAGCTATGGCAGTATTATACAGACCAATAAAAGACACACTAAAAGATAAATACCTAATAGAAGACTATAAAGGATCAGAAGATTCTGAAAAATATAAACAGATGCCGCTTGATATAGTTATGGGTTCTATACTTTTTTTTTACAATTTAAAGAACGAATTACTGAAAACTATCCTGAAATCTTTGAATCAAGAAGCGATCAAGGGGATGACTATTCAACAGAGGGAGGATTTGCTAGGAAGTGGGGATGGTATAACTCGTTATATAGATTGGCTGGAGGAGATGCAACCAAACTTGAATCTGTCAGTGAATTAAATGTACATTCATCTTTATATTATTTAGCATATGAGCAAGACAAATTACAAACAGAAAGAAATTTAATTAAACAGAAAACCAGATGACAGGATTTTACGATTTAACAACAAAGATTAAAGAAACACTAGAAGCAGAACCATTCGTTAACAACGTATCATATGGTAGCTTTGATAATGTAGATCTGAACAAACAAACAATATTTCCTTTATCTCACGTAATGGTTAATCAATGTACTATAAACCCAAAAATACTTACGTTTAATATTTCAGTTATGTGTATGGATATAGTAGACATAAACAAAGAAGAAACAACAGATTTATTTAGAGGTAATGATAATGAGCAAGATGTGCTAAACACACAGCTAGGAGTATTAGATAGATTAATGGCATTACTACAAAGAGGAGATTTATATTCAGAAAAGTATCAAGTAGATGCAGATGTAACTTGTGAGCCTTTTGTAGATAGATTTGAAAACAAGCTAGCAGGATGGGTAGCAACATTTGATGTACAAGTACAAAACGATATGACAATATGTTAGAAGGAGATAACACAAGAAAAGCATTAGAAGCATTTAAAGATTATGTTATTAGTCAGTCTAGAGCTAACTTAACTAGAAAGAATAAGAATGTATCTAAACAGCTTTATAATTCCCTAAAAGGTATTGTAGATGTATTTCCTAATTCATTTAGCTTAAAGTTTGAGATGGAAGATTATGGTAAGTTTCAGGATCAAGGGGTTAAAGGAGCAACAAGCACATATCCAGAATCAACGAATAGTCCATTTAAGTTCGGAACAGGTACTGGAAAGAAAGGTGGATTGTCTGGAGGAATTAAGCAATGGGTAAAAGCAAGAAGATTTCAATTTAGAGATGCTAAAGGAAGATTTACAAGTTATGAGTCTACAGCATATGTAATATCTAGATCAGTTTGGAACAAAGGAATTAAAGCAAGCTTATTCTTTACTAAACCTTTTGAAAAAGGATTTAAAAGATTACCAGAAGAATTATTAGAAGCATACGGATTAGACATAGATGAATTTTTAGATTTTACAATAAAACAATAGAACATGGCAAATATATTATTAAGAAGTCCTTATTACATAAGATACCCACAAGCTGGAGCAGAATCTGCAGAACTAACATTACAGATAAATGGAGTAACACAATACACTATAATTAAAAACACACCAACAGAGGAAGTACTGTATGAGATTGCATCACTTGCTAGAGATTATTTAGATATAACTTATCAGGGATCTTATATAAATCAAAAAGTGTCAATAGGAGGTAACGTTAAATTCTATGATGCATTAAACGCTACAGGAGCACAAGTTGGTTTAACAAGAACGTTTACTTATGATGGATTTGATGGATATTGGGATTATTATAACACCTCTTCAAACAAGAACTTTTGTGATGGAACCAACACCTCTTGTTTAATGCAAGACAACACGTTAATGTATGTTCCAGAAGGAGGCAGTGGTTTTATTCCTGTATTATCTTCAGGAAATATTGTATATAATTCCTTTACTGGAAGTGCAACAAGTATAGCTGTAGGAAGTCCATCAGTAACAGTTACGATACAAAGAATTCCTTGCTCAAAGTATATGCCAATGAAAGTAACATTTGTGAATAAGTATGGAGCGTTACAAGATATTTATTTTGATAAAAAGAGCACAGAGAAAATCAACACTACAATTCAAAAATACAAAAACAGTAATCTATCAACAACAGGAACATATCTTAAAACAAGCCATCAATACAGAACTCTGAAAAAATCAGGAAGAGAAACTATGACTCTTAACACAGGCTTTATAGATGAGGGGATGAATGAAGTAATGAAGCAGTTAATGTTGTCAGAACAGGTTTGGATGCATATGGGTACAGAATACCATCCTATTGATATAGTAACCAGTTCATTAACACTTAAAACAAAAGTTAATGATAAATTAATTAATTATACAATAGATGTTGAACACGCTCATGAGCATATAGATAGAGTAAGATAATGAAAGCATACTTGCAGTTATACATAGAAGGAACAAGAGTAGATTTGTTTAATGACGAGTCTATAAATGTAGTTCAGTCAATTCAAAACGTTAAAGATATATCAGAGATATTTGTAGACTTCTCTAGAACGTTTGATATTCCAGCTTCTAAAACAAACAACAAGATATTTAAACATTATTATAACTACTCTATTACTAATGGATTTGATGCAAGATTAAAAAAAGATGCTGTAATAGAATTAAACAGCAGACCATTTAAAACTGGTAAGATAAAATTAAGCGGAGTAGATTTAGAAGACGGAGAACCTAATTCATATAGAATAACATTCTTTGCAAACACAATAGATTTAAAAGACTTAATAGGGGATGATGATTTAAGTTCATTAGACCTTACAGCTTTTGATACAACATATAATGCAACAACAGTAAAAAACGCATTAACAAATGGTTTAATAAAAACATATACAAGATCAGATAACTCTACATTAAATTATCCAAGAGGTATAATAGCACCATTAATATCACACACTACAAGACTTTATTATCAGTCATCAGAAACTGCAGATTATCCAGACGCAGATGGAGGTAACTTATATAATTATGGATCATCTAATTCTAACGCTAGTCATCAAGGTGTTTATTGGGAAGAGTTAAAGTATGCTATAAAAGCAGATGCTATAGTAAAAGCCATAGAGGATAAATATAGTTTAACGTTTAGTACAGATTTCTTTAATATAACTAATGAAGCTTACTATGGTTTATATATGTGGTTACATAGGAAGAAAGGTGACGTGTTTGAAGAAACACAGGTAACAAAACAGATTACTGGGTTTGAAATAAATTACAATCAAGAAATTCCAGAAGTAACAAGTTATGGAGATAGATTTGTAGTTCAAAACATACCTAATGGTGGATATTTAGAATATTCTTTAGACATACAAGCAACAACAAATATAAATGCAACAATAACCATATATAGAAACGGTAACGAATTATATGACCAAAAAACTATATCATCAAGTTTTAGAAACTTATCTGGAACTCTAGGCAACGGAACATATACAATTTATATGACTTCTAGTGCTTCAAGTTTTGATTTAAACACAGACACAAGTTTAAGTTTAAACCCATCTTATTATCCTTCAGGAAGTGGTTATGAGTACAACTTAACAAGTACATATTCATTTACTAATACAAGACAGTTTATAATATCTCAACAAATACCAGAAATGAAAGTTATAGATTTCTTAACTGGTATATTTAAAATGTTTAATCTTACAGCTTATACAGATAACGGTACTATAGTTATAAAAACATTAGATCAGTTCTATAGTGAATCAGATGTTGTATGGGATGTTACTAATTATGTAGATACGACACAATCAAGTGTAGATGTTGCGTTACCTTATAAAGAAGTAGAGTTTAAATATGAAGGTCTTGGCACAAAACTAGCAACTCAACATGAACAATTAAGCAACATAAGTTGGGGAACAGAAGAGTATAGAGGTAATAGTTATTTTGATGCTAATCCTGAAACATATAAAGTAGAGCTTCCATTTGAGCATATGAAGTTTGAAAGATTAAATGATGTAACAACACCTATAAGTGCACAAGTTGGATGGTTTGTAAATGATAACAATTCACCTTACTTTGGTAAACCCTTAATGTTTTATAGTCACAGGCAAACATCAGCAACAAACATAAGGTTTTTAATTACAAAAAATGCAGGAAGTCCAGATGTAGAAGATGTAAACTTTAAAGACATAACAGAATACAATATACCTTCTAATAGTTTTAGTATAGATCCAGATGAAACGTTAATTAATTTACATTTTAAAAAAGAGCTAAATGAGTATACTGCTACAGATGATTTTAACGACACTTTATTTAAAGTGTATTACAAAAATTATATTTCACAAGTATTTGAAAGCGATAGAAGGTTAACTACAGTATTTGCTTACCTACCTTTAAAAATGCTACAGCAGTTAGTTCTTTCAGATACAATAGCAATTAACGACAGAAACTATACTATAAATGAAATTGAAACTGATTTTAATAACGGAAGAAGTAAGTTAGAATTAATTAATGAATTAACTGTTTCTGTAGGTGGTTCTACACCTAGTACAACTACGACCACCACAACAGATCCTAATGCATGTTTTGAATGTACGGCTGATTCTTCTTTTTGTACAGTAGATGGTAATACACCAACAGCAGATGTAACATGTGATTTAGAAAGAAGCCTTATAATAACTGGAAACGAAGAAGTGCAGCAAGGACAAAACATAACACTAACAGCAACAGCATTAGGGTTTGATGGTACTGCAACATATTTATGGTCAGATAATGGCGAAGGTAATTCAGATGGATTAACAACAGCACAAATCACTGTTACAAATAACACATCACAAACAGTTACTTACACTTGTACCGCAACAGATGATTCAGATGGAGCAGAGTTTGCAGACACACATGATGTTTTTTATACACCTATTGTAAGAGAGGTCGTAATAAGCGGTCCAACAACTAAAGAGCAAACAGAAAACATAACATTAACAACAGAAGTGTTTAACGTAATTGGAACAGCTAGTTATTTATGGAGTGGGGGAGAAGCTGAAGGATTAACAACAGATGAAATAACAATATCAAATAACAATACAGGAAATGTATCTTATACGTGTACAGTAACAGATGATTTTGATGATGAAGAATTTAGTGATACAACCACAGTATTATGGACTCCTAAAAAATATATAATAACTTTAAATGTAGTGAACTCTATATCAGGAGATGCATCAGGGTATAACATTACAGGAAACCAAACTGGGGACCAATTATCTTTACAGACTGGAGATTTATATTCATTTAACACATTAGTTAGTCCAAACAACGGATATCAATTTACATCAGGACCTTCAATACAAAATGCACAGGGAACAGTGGGTTCTGCAAATATAACTGTAAACACAACTTTATCTGGAACAGTGCAATTAACTGATGATTTTGTTAATATAGGTGGACCGACACAAAAAACAATTAACAACAATGTAGTATTAGGTGCTGTTGCTAGTGGATTTACACCAACAAGCTATACGTGGTCAGGTGGTGCATTAGAAGGATCAGGTACAACATACTGTGTAGATGCAAATGATTGTTATCAAGTAGAGTTTACAGAGTCAACAGCTGGAACTAGAACTTATAGAGTAGTAGCAACAGATGGAACAATAACAGCAGAAGATACTCATAGCATAATTTGGTCAACTGCAACTCTTATAGATATAACGCTTGCAATAAATACAAGTAACATTACAGGACCATCAGCAGGATATGAGATAATTGGAGATCAAAGCGGTCTTGTTAAGTCACAAGCGGCAGGAACAGTGTTTACCTTCAATTCAGATGTAGAGTTAAATAGTGGATATGAATGGGTAGGAAACAAACCATCAGTAAATAATGCAGGAGGAACATTTACCACAAGTCAAACAGTTACAACTGTATTTGGAACAGGAGAAGTTCAATTAATAGTTTACAATTACTATATAGTTACAGGATGTCCAGACACATCAGTAGAAGCACAGACTATATATATAAGATCAAGAGAAACATTTACAGTGGGAAGTACTACAACAGGTTCTTATATAGAAATAAATGGACAATGTTATTATACTAGCTCAACAGCCTTTGAAACAGATTGGGCTACTAACAGTGGTATAACAGTAGGATCACCAGAAGGAACTGGCTGTGTGAATTGTACAGGTGTTATTGAGCCTGTAGACACTTGTTTAGAAACCAAGAGTGTGGCTTATTTAAGATATAGTTCATTTAATGATGTATGTGAAGCAGAACAAAGCAAAGGTTTTTATTATATAGATGGAGCAAATATAGATCCAGTAAATCAAAGTGACTTCTGTTCTGCTACAGAGCTTTATAATTATGTAGGACCAACTACAACAGGGGTTTGTTCAGTAGTATCTGCTGCAGTAGGTTATTATTCATTAGATTCAGACAACACAAAAAGAAGATATTGGAATGGAACTAGCTTTAGTGTATGTACAACTTGTGTAGATGCAAACGTGTTATTTTATTTAGGACAAGGATTTAATCCATTACAAGACTATTGTGATGAAGGAGGAGTACAAGGGTTTTATTATTTTGATAATAACAAAACATTAACTTCGGCTACATCTAATGACCATATGTACACAAGTGCTGCAAATGTGGGAACTACTAATAGAGCACCAGAAGGTTTTTATACAGATTTAGTAAATTACAGATATTACGAACCAGCTAGCTTGCAGGTATGGGAGAATGCAGACTTATGTCCTACTAAACCAGAGCCGCCAGCGTGTGTTGCACCAACTAAACCTACATTAAGTGTTTGGAGACAGTATACAGATTGTTTAACAGGTTTAGACTCAACAGTTAAATTTGGTAATAGTACGGATTCATTCCCATCAGTAGTTGAATATAATGGTGATTGTTATAGTAATCCACAGTTTACATCTGGAAATCAAGATACTGCTTGGGTAGATTCACAAACATGTGTAAATGATATATTAACTTATGATTATCCTAGATTTAATACTTGTAACGATTGTACAGGTGATTATTACTACGATCTTAAAAAATGTACAGACAATACATTTGGATATAGAACAGGTGAAACTACAACTGCAATTACACTTCCAACAAACAGAAGAGTTCAAGCAAGAGGAATAGATTATATTGTAGTAGGTATAACACAAACAGGAGCTTCAGTAGGTACAGTAACAGATACAGGAGAAACAGGATGTCCAGTAGTAGTTCCAGATGATAATGTGTTTGTAGTAGAAAGACAAAGTGATTCATTTGTAACTTATGTACAATTAGACGCAGGTTATCAAGTAGGTGATATAGATATTACAATTTCAACTGATGGTTCTAATTGTTATGACATACAAGGTACAGATTATGTAGAAACACCTACAAGTTATGGTTCAATTACTGGTTCTTGTACTACAACTACAACTACAACTACTACAACAACAATCAGTTGTGGAAGTCAAGTAATGTACGCATCAACAATAGATGCAGAAACTGTATGTTGTAATACAACTAGAACAGGAACTATTTACATGGATAGCAATGATATTTCAACAGCTACAGTTATATATACAAATAATACTTGTACTGCACTATATGGTAGTGATAGATATTTCTCTGTAAACTTTGGGGAATATTATTTCTGGAATTCATCAACAAATACTTTAACAGGACCGACAAGTTGTCCAGCATGTCCATAATATGAAATATATATCAGCACAACCAGAGATTAAATATTATGAGTGGCAAGTAGACACTATGATACATTCATATTTAAAAAACGGAGTTAGTCCTTTTGATATTATAATTCTTTTAGGTGATACTGGGGAATATAAATTTAATAAATTAAGAACAAAATACAATCACGTAAACTTTATTAGTTATCCATATAAACAAGAAGTTTATGCACCAGCTATAAAACCTTACTTAATGAGTAAGTATTTTGGAAGTTGTGGGTGTACTGTAGGTCATCAATATTATTATGCGGATGCTGATACTGTTCTTATTGAACCGTTAGGGGAATTCTCTAAAGACAAAGTGTGGTTATCAGACACTAAAAGTTATATAGGTTATGATTACATAGCATCTAAAGGAGAGGGAATTTTAGATATTATGTGTGAAGCAGGAAAAATAGATAAAAGAATTGTAGAAAATAAAAAAGAATCATCAGGAGGAGCTCAATACATATTTACAGGAACAGATAGTAATTTTTGGAAAAACGTTTACGTTACTTCTAATGCACTTTATCGTGCTATGAGACAATACAATCAAACACACAAAGAAAAGTACAAAGAGTCATACCCTATACAAGCATGGACAGCTGAAATGTGGGCTACTTTGTGGATGTTCTGGAAAAAGGGATATAAAACAGAAATAACAAAGCGATTAGACTTTGCATGGTCTACTGATAAAATAGAAAGGTTACAAAATAAAAAAATTTTACATAATGCAGGTGTTTTAGATAAGCATAAAGGATTTTTTAGAAAATCAGACTGGCAAAACCAGAGCCCACCATCAGATCTCAATATAACAAAAACCCATTGTAATTATTATTATTATAAGCAAGTATTAGAAGCGACATGTTAGGAAATGTACTAGAATTATTAAGATTAGCAAAGCAAGAAGGAATATCTGGCAAGTATATAGATATAGCACTTGGTAAAAATAAAATGCCAGAAACAATAAAAGAAGCATACGAACAATTTAAAAAGAACAAATAATGGCTAAAGAAATAGATATTGAAATTAACGTAAAAGCTAAAGATGCTGAAAAAAATCTACAAACAGTAGGTTTAGGTCTTAAAGGTATACAAGAAGGAGCTAAAGCTGCAGGTAAATCAATGTTTAGTTTAAATAGTATTTTTAAAGCTAATCTTGCAGTAAAAGCTTTTAATAAAATATTAGAAATATTATCAGAAACTT
>Ga0208899_1000485_pt1 | contig 29734 bp, 35 predicted proteins | sample VirMetDEL_Nov_24_FD_184518 | JGI IMG/M metagenome (GOLD analysis project Ga0208899, IMG submission 184518) | Aqueous microbial communities from the Delaware River and Bay under freshwater to marine salinity gradient to study organic matter... | ecosystem: Environmental > Aquatic > Marine >... | reverse complement strand
ACGATGTCGTCGATCGAGCGCTCACCTCGTGGGAACGCGGAGCTCCCGACTACAACAACCACAGCGGCGAGCAGGACTGAGAAACTTCGCCGCGGTTCGGTCAGGACGACCGAGCCGCGGCGTCCCCCTTGCGAACCAACACCCTTGACCCGGAGAACCACCATGCCCGAAATCACTTGTATCCAGCAGCTGTGGGGCGAGTCCTACAAGACCACCCTCGACACGATCACCACCATGCACCTCGAAGAGGACATGAGCATGCAGGAGATCGCCGATGAGCTGGACATGACCGTCGAGGTCGTGAGGACCGCGATCATCGTCTACAGGAATCGATTCTGAACCCCGAACCGGAGAACCACCATGAACCTGATCATCGAACAACTCGAAGCCCAGATCGCCCCCGCCAAGGCCGAGCTCGTCGAGAGCTGGCTGCGGCGGGCGGACGCTCGGGCAGATCGCGTCCGCGAGCTCGCCGTCGGTGGCGAGCTCAAGCGACACCGCGACTGGTATCGCAGGCGAAACGGATCCGAAATCGAACGCGAGTTCAACCCGTTCGGAAGAACCGACAGCGGGTATTCCGCGACGCGAGAGCGAGAGCGAGTCCGCCGCGACGCGTACGAGCACGATCTCGCAGAGCTGTTCTACAGCGGCGACGGTGGCGCCACCGGCGTCGTGGAGTACGCACGCATCCCTGAATCCGACCTTCAGGAGCTGGCGAGAAAGTACGCTGACGCGGTCTGGGTCGACTACATCTCGAAGATGACGAAGAAGTTCGAGAACATCCGGGCCGAGGGCGTCACCGTGGAGGGCCTCAATCCCCTCCACAACGTCCTCCACGTTCAGGGGGCCAACGGGGTCACCTTCGACCTCGAAAGCTCTGTGGTGGAAAAGGAGAGCCCTCGCGGCGTCTGGTTCTGCCAGTTCCCGGCCCGCGTCCGAAACGTGCTCCGGGACGGCGTCCCGGTCAAGCACCACGCATCGCTCGCCGGCGTCATCGAACTGACTTCCTGAAAAACCGATTCGCCCCGTCTTCCCCTTGACAGGGGTAGCAGACCTGCTACCATACGACCTGACGACTCACTCACCCCTGACCCGGAGAACCACCATGACCGACGGACCCCGAATCTTCAGCACTCGCCAGCTCGCCCTCGACTTCCTCACCAGCGTCTTCAACGACGCCGGCAAGGACTGCGTCCTCGACTACGAGGCGGGCCTCCTCATCTCAGTTTCGCGTGGTTGCGACAGTGCCGCACAGCTCGTCGTTCACGAGGTGTGGAAGGGCGCCTTCGTCGTCCTCGTGCAGCACTGCCGCTTCAACAAGTACTGGGAGACCAAGGTGATCACCGACTTCTCCGGCGACGGCACGGCCGCCCTCCGCGACGCGATCGAGTCCCCGTTCCAGAACCCCGAGGCGTGCGGCGAGAAGCAGATGCACTTCGATCTCCAGTACGGTGACTTCAAGAACCCCACGCAGACCATGTGCAAGGACTTCTTCTTCCGCAACGGTACTCGCATCCAGAACGAAGACCCGACGATCGTGTGCAGCGACAACGTCGACTGGTACGACTACGAGTCGTACATCCGAGAGGGCGTCCGCGAGGACGAGTCCGCCAGTCAGGAGGATCGCATGGAGCGACACATCGGAGAGAGCGAGGCGTGGCAGTACCGCTGAAAAACTTCGGCCGGCTCGGTCAGCAGGACCGAGCCGGCCTGTTCCACTTGCGAACCAACACCTCTCACCCGGAGAACCAACATGCCGACTCATCACACAGCACTCATCGAAGTCCCGAAGCACCTCGTCCACCTCTCGTTCCGACCCGAGCTGCCCAACATCGGGCTCGGTTTCTGGTTCACGACCGAAGCGAAGTTTGCGACCAGCATGAGCTACGACCGAGCCTGCGAGCTGATCGAAGATCACATCGGCCCCCGCGGAGGCATCCTCGTCAGCAACCCCATCTGCCCTCGCACCGGGCTTCTGAGCTCCAAGTCGATGAGAGAGAACTGCACCGTGACGATCGACGACGAACACGACTTCTACCACCTTCCGACCATGTACCTCGTCTGCCCCTTCTGAACCCCGAACCGGAGAACCACCATGCGACCGACCCATAACCTCAAGCCCGTCCGCCTCACCATCGATGAGGAGGAAGCCATGATCCTCGACAACGAAACCGCCGCCCATATCCTCGCGGGCTGGTTGAACCGATACGCCGTTGGCGTGAGGGGAAACCCCGGACCATTTTTCGCCAAGCGGTGGACATCCAGATCCGGAGGATACAAAGGCTACGTGATCGGCAAGGAAGATGAGCTCGGCGGCGCCGACATGTACGTCATCAGCTGACGCCGCCCAAGTACTTCCAGATGTGGGGCTCGGTCATCACCTGACCGAGCCCCTGTTCAATGGTGCGTACCTGAGACTCGCGGAGATCGAGACCGTACAGGTCAGAGATCGCGTGCAGCAGCTCGTGCAACAGCGTCATCCGCTGGGCCTCGATCGGGACGCCGAGGTTCACGCGAATCACCGGCTCGGGGAACGCCTCGAAGTCGCCGAACTCTCCATCCTCCAGCGGAACGAATTTGATTTTCACGTCCTGCGTGCCGATGCGAACCTTGATACTCACGTCGGAATCTTCCTGAACTTCGTGATCGGAATTTTCACCACCGGCTCGATGTCTCCGCGATCCCTCGTCTTGCACGTTCGCCCCCCAAACTCAATTTCGTATTGCTCGATCGGATTGATCTCTGTGAAGTACAAACCGTCTTCGACGCCGACGAAGAAGATCGCCTTCCCGTGAACATCTGCGAGGCCGATTAGGTCCGCGACCTTCCGAACCGAAAGCATGATCGTGGGGTAGTCACCCCACCGCATGTTTCGTTTCTTGAACTCGCCCCAGCCGACGCACTTCCCCTCTCGTTCGATGATCCAGTCGGCGCCGTACGACTTCGGCAGCTTCGACAGACGCACCTTCCATGCAGGCTCGATGATCTCTGCGGCACTCCGCTCATTCGCAAGATCGGCTTCAGACTCATACTGCGTCCTGCTCACGTTTTGAAATCTCCGGTGGCCTCTCGCACGAGCACTTCTTTCCAGTCAGCGGAATGCACGAGCACGGGAGGGATGTCTTCGTCGTCCTCCTCGAACGAGTCGACTTGCTCCTGCAAAGCCTCGACCAGAACGTCCTGTTCCTTGACGTTCATGCCGTCAGCGTCCATGATATTCCGCACGCGGTCGATCGAATAAACAACACCGACCTTGCCTCGGAACTTGAACCAACCGACCACCGCTTCTTCGATTCCATCGACTACGATCATGCTCGGGTTTCCTACATACATAATCGCATTCCACTCTGAGGATTCGCAATGCACGAAACCGAAAGAAACGAACCGAGCCTTGTGTTCACCGCTTCCGAACGACTGAAACGGGTCGCGGATTCTCTGGTGGATACCGCGAGAAAACTGGAGCGTGCGTACGCACCGGATGGTGCGACGCCCGTCTCCGATCTCACGCGGTTCCTGAGCGAGGTGGAGCAGAGCGACGACGTGGAGTCCGCGTGGAAGCTGATTTGCTGCGAGGGCTCTGTGGCCCCTGTGACGCTCGTCCTCCGCTCGATGGCCGAGGATATGGAACAGATCGCGGAAGCCGTCAGGGCCGGCGACAGGGCCTCCTTCGTGAAGCTGTGCAACAGGTACGCGATCACCTGCTACCACGTTCTCGAATCCCTTCAGCCGGAGCTTGAAGATAGAGCCTCCGAAGGCTAGGATCATCCTCGGACTGCGTGCTCACGCACGCGAGAGGGACTGGTTCTCCCCCTCGGGGGTCCCCCCTGTTCTCCTTCGGGAGGGCAGGGGTTTTTTTTCGGATTTGTGCCTGCAAGCTCTTGTGCTGGTAGCAGGTCGTGCTATGATCCCCTTGTCGAAGGGCATTCCGCTCTTCTCAACGGAGAACCACCGATGAAGAATTTCGCAGTCAGCCTCGCAACCTCGACGCCTCGCACCATGCGAGTCCCGATCACCAGCGGCACGGGCGTGGTCAAGGCCCACGTCACTCTCGTCGCTTGGAGCAACCCGAAGCTCCGCCCGACTCACAACGGGACCACCCTCTTCAAGTACCAGCGTGGCGTCGACGCCGCCGGCAAGGTCTACGAGACCAAGTCGCACGGCAAGGGCTGGCGACCGAAGGAGGTTGCCTGATGAGAGTCATTCATTCAACTTCGACGGGGAAGCGATACCCCACGAGATCAACCCAGAAGAAAAACCGATCCAAGGCGAAGGCCACTCCGCGACCCGGAGTCAAGAGGAGGAAGCGATGAAGACCAAGACGTTCAAGGACTTCTGCGACCTGATCGAAGAGCGAGGCTACGAGGTCCGCGTCAGGTACGTGGGAGTCGAGACCAAGTCCGAGTCGTTGATGAAGACGTGCAGGGATCAGGAGATCTCCAGCCTCGATATCCGCGACGGAGAAAAGTACATCGGGTGGCTGATCGCCAACCCGCACGGAGACTCACCGAGCTGGGTGCTCGACCACGGCGAGAACCCCGACATGAACCTGCTGATCGAACCCTTTTTGGAGGACCACTGATGGGATTCAGAGACACCGCGACCACGCACCTAATCAGGAACGCGAAGACCGTTCACGCGTTCATCATGATGTTCGAGGAGGCCGGCCTCACCGGAATCACTTGGACCCTCAACCCTGAGCACGGAACCGGCGAGTACTACGCGTCGATCAGCATCCCGACAGAAGGCGCTCCGCTTCCCGTGCAGAACGCGTTCTTCAAGGAAACGCGATGGACGCCCGACCGCTCGCGAAAGACCATGGAAGTCATTACAATCGAAGCTGCGGTGCGAATCATTCGCGCCCTCGAAACCCCCAACACGGAGAACCACCGATGAAGATCGAAGACCACACACGAGCGTACAACGTGGCTCGCCTCGTTTTTACGCAGCTGTCCAGCTGGTACGAAGGATTGAAGACGTACCGTCGGTTCGAAGACGGCCCCCACGACGGCCCCGTGCAGCTCCTCACCAGCGGCGGCGCTCCTCGCATCAAAGTCGGATCCGGAAGATACCTCTCCGAATTCAGGATCGAATTCGTCGGAGACAATGTCCGCATCACGGAGCTCGCGCAAAACAAGACCGTGTTCGTCTCTGGGTACTCCGAGGCCGCGACCATTGGCCTTATCTCAGAAGCGATCGCCTGCCACGATTTCACGCAGTGCCTCGCGAACACCTACGAGAAGGTCGGATACGAAATCCGTCGCACCGGAGAGACGCCGTCGGCCACAAGCGCGAAGCCGGTCGTCACCGCGATGCAGGTCCTCAGGAATGTTCAATCCGACTGGACCATGCGGAACCTGTACCTTGAGTACCTCGAAGTCGAGAACAATCAGGACGACGCTTGCGGGGTGCTCGCCAAGATCACCGGAGCTTTCGAGTCGTTGAGGGCCGAGGCTTCCGATCGAGACGCGGAAGAAGAAGAAGACCGTCGTCGCGAGTGGGCGGAGGGTCGAGGATGACTGGCGAAGAAACCGATCTCGGCCCCCGTCCGCAGTGCAGCTGCGGGCGGGGGAAACAAGAAGACGAAGGCATGTGCATCGATTGCATTCAGGAAAGAGAGGTTGACATTGTCTAGCGGAAACATGATGAGAACCGCCGTGCTCACCAGCCTGAGGAACCAAGGCAAGAGCAGGTACTGGCTGGCGAACAAGCTTGAATCGAATGGGGTCTGCGGAACCGACGCGGTGTACCGATGGCTCCGTGGATCAAACGACACCACCACCGCAGTCGCTCACGCGGCGATGAAAGAGCTCAGGTGTTCCGTGGTTCCTGAGAAGGTGTGAAGAACAAGCTTTCGAATTCCCGGTACTCGGGATCCTCGTGAAACACGAAGCCGTCGATCTCATCCAGATCGACGGCTTTTCGTATCCACCTTCGGTTCGAACGATCCCACCTGAATCCGCGATCCGCGGCCCACTGATACCTGACTCGCGAGTACAGACGCGTGTACAGGAACGTCCCGATCGTGCCAAGCTTCGCGTCGAACTTCTCGTCGACCAGATCCACGGCCGAGATGTACGCGGCGGAGGCGACATCGTCGGCCGACCAGCCCTCGAAGTAGCCGCGTCCGTGCATGCGAGTCGACCACGCCAACACGAGTCGATAGTTCTTCCGAACGAGGTCTTCGGATTTTGCCGGCGTCGACTGACGCGTCCGCTTCGGGGATCGCATTAGCTTTCCCCGCTTCTCAACATCTCCAGATACTCGTTGACCGACTTCGCCGGCGCCATCGCGTCGACCGCCTTGCCCCGGTCCCGCTCTTCTTCGCGAACCGCGTACCACCTTCCCCCAAGACGCTTCATCGTGTTCAACAGCAGCATCTCCTGCTCCTCGCGAGGAAGGCTGATGAAGTGTTCCACGATCGCGTCGAGCACCTCCGACCTGTTCGCGTTCAGAGACACGGAGAGGCTCGCCACAGCGTCCGACAGGTGGCAGGCGACCCTGACCACCTTGGAAGGCCGGCCGTACGTCACAGGTCACCTCCGGCGTCGACGTACGCCCTGATCAGGCTCTTCATCGTTTCTGCGATCTGGTCCTTGACCCGATTCAACTGATCGGAAGCACGAGCTCGCTCGGTTCCCCTCGGCAGAGATCGGATCTTGTCGGTCAGCTCTCGCTCCCTTGCCTTGAGCTTTCTCATCCTGCTCTCAACCGCCTTCGACTTCGCTTGCATCTTCGGGCTTCCATCGACAGTGGACTTCTCGGCCTTCACCATCTCTGGCTGCTCGCCCTCGTACGCCTTGATTCGGAACTTGGCATCGCGAATTCGATCACGCACCTCGTAGTAGTGCGTTGGGTACGGGTTGTCCGGTCCTGTGCCGACGAACTTCCTCAGGCCCGGCACACCCTTCACGTCGGGCAGCTCGTCGCCGAACACCGCCGACTTGTAGAGGTCCACCCCGAGGACCGCGAGCCGTTCGATGTTGCGAAGGGACGATCCTCCGAACGTGCCGGCGAGGTATTCCCACACCTGAGGCTGGAGATCGATGGCGCCACGAACCGCAACGTCCCCTCCGGTGACGTGGTTGATGAGCTTTGCCATCGCATTCCAGTCGATGCCGTATCGCTCGCCGGCGGCACCGATCTCCGATCGGACCCGGCCCCCCTTCTGGAGCGGCTGGTCTCCGTAGAACAGCGGCCGACCAGTCCAACTGCGATTCGCCACAACATCGACGACTGAATCACCAAGGTCAGGCATCACCGCGCGAAGAATTCCGTGCGACGAATTCATCGGAGTTCCCGCGACTGGGTTGAACGCGGTGGCGTACGACGTTGCCACCTCGCCAACGATGTCCATCGGATTCTTATGCCCGTACCCCATCTCCACCAGCCCGAACCCAAGCTGCACCGGAATCTCAAGCCCGTACTGAAGCGGGATCTTGCTGTACTTGATCTTCCCGTTTTCGTCTCGCCCCCAAGGGATGATGATGTTTCGACGACGCTCGTACTCTGGAATCTGTTCGAGGTAATCAGGGACTCCGCTCTCGTCTTCGTCCTCTCCGCCGATCGCCATCATGGCGAGGGCGGACAATGTACCCATCGCAGTCAGGCCACCGAACACCTTCCGGGCTGGACCCTCGCCCGTAAACAGACCCTTGCCTGTCTGCTGGTAGTTTCGCACGTTGCCCTGCACTGTCGCATTGAAGAACGCGAACACCGTGCTGAGGGGGCCGCCGAACGAACCCTTCTTGGAGAAGTCGACCGTCAGGTTTCGAGCCATGACGCCAGCCTCTTCAGCAGAGACGCCGTTTTCACGGAGGGTGACGTAGTAGCTGAACCGCCACATGTTGTCCCCAAGGTCGTTCAACACTGAATAGGTTTCGACGAACATGCGGTGCATCAGGGATGCAGCTTCTCGAACATTGGACTCAGGACCAGAAGCACTCAGGCGTTCCATGGCCCTTACTGTCTTGTCGACAGTCAGTGAATTGAACCACTGTTGCTTGCCGCCAACCGTGCGGAACTCGTCCCACTCCTTGGCGAGCGGGCCGAGAGCCGCGTCCTCCTCGGTAGCGTCAGACTCAAGGTCAGGACGGACGCGAGCCCTCCATTCGCTTCGGGCGATTGTCTTCATCACAGCAGGCATCCGCTTCATCATTTGCTTTCGCATCTGATTCGGATCGATGAAGCCTTGCTCCGAAGCCGCGATCATCGCAGTCTCGCCATCCAAGAAGGGCTGTCGGATCGTGAAGTCGACCGACATCCACTGCGTCGACGTGAACCGAAGGAGGCTGGTGAACATGCGGAGCGGAGAGAACAGAACATACAAAGCCTGCCCGGACTTGCTCACTCCGCCAGAAGAATCGAACTTCTGGACGAGCAGCTCGTCGTTGATCTTCAGGTACAGCACCTCGCCACGCTCGTACAAGACGCCATCGATCTCTCTTGTCTCTTCGAGCTTGACCGGAATCATGGTCTTCGGGTCGGGCTCCATCTTCTTGACGACCACCGTGTCGGACTCTGGATCCAGAACTCGCTTTTCGAGATCCTTTGTGGTGACGATGCTGATGTGGTTGGTCGGGTACTTCTCAGCCATACGAAGCATTCGGTTGCCGATGCGACTCGTGATAGCCTCGTTCTGGGTCATGACGCGATCGACGAACAAAGCGGCGGCCGCGCCTCGGACAATCGCCTGCACGGTTGCTTCCGATTCCTTCCGGCCAAGCGTGTACTTCAGCTTCTCACGCCGCCCGGTTGCGATGTCAACCACTGTCCCGACGCCTGTGGTTCCTCGCTGCCTTCGAAGCCTGTCCATCGCGGCATCCACGGGGTCGGTGATGAAGCTTCCATCTTCGCTGCCCGTGACGTTCATCGGAACGTAGAACTTGTATCGGCCGGTGATACGGTTGAAGTCCTCGTCGGTGATCAAGCCAGCGAACTTTGCGATCTTCGCAGTCTCGAACGAAATCTCTTGGAAGTCAGCAGAAATCCTTTCGATCTCGATTGACTTCGGATCGGCCGCGTGCTCTTCAAGGAGACGGTTTGCCGTCTCGTCCGAAATGCCGCAGTTCAACTTCTCGACTTCTTCGGGGCGAAGTCCAGACCTAACGGAATTGATCTCTCGAATTCTGGCGTTGCGTTCCAACGCGTGGTTGGCTGAAAGGAATCTTCCGACCTGCACATTGGTTACGCCGGACTGCCTCATCGACTTTCGAATTCGATCCATCGTTCTGGTCTTGAACGTGCGGGCCATCTCGGCGGATTGACCGGGAGCCAGACGCATGAGCTGCATTGGATCTTGCTTCTCTGCGATCCTGCCTCCCTTTTCCTTTTGAATCGCTTCGATGGTCGCAGCCAACGGATACCACTCGTCTTGGAACATCTCGATCGTGTGTCCGCGAAGCCATCTTCCGAAAGCTCTCGCCTCGTGACCGAGGCCGATCCCGCCAGAAGCCCGCTCTTCACCGAGGGACTTTAGGGGTGCATCGATGTCCGAATAGTTCCGACGCATGTACTCAAGCATCGCCTCGTCGGCTTCGGTCGGCTCTTCGTTCATGAACGTCTGGAGCGGGCTTCGCGAATCTTCGATCTGTGAGCGGATCTCTTCAGACAGTGAGTCCATGTGGTCGAGTGCGATCAGCCGCTCGACGGCGGCGATCGCAACGTCACCGGGATTCGTGTTCGCGTTGTACGGGTACTCCACGATCACCTGACGCTTGCCGTCTACCATCGCCGCGACCGCAAGCATTCCATTCTTTCCTTCGACTTGGAAGTCGCCGGCCAGAGCGAGCGATGAACGAACAAGGGCTGGAACCTCGGCCGCGAGCTGGTCCCGGCCTTCTCTGCTAAGGGCCAGCGTTCTCGGGTCCTCGGCTCGTTCGGGAAGGACGGTAACCAGACCGGACTTGGACTTCTTCGAGCCACGCTGCGGACGTACTGGAGCGTACAACTCGGCCTGAGTAGGACGCCTTCGCTGGTTGCGAAGTCTTCCGTCTTCGGTTTCAACCTGTTCGTATTTGTTGAAATTTCCGCGGACAAAGATGTCCACCGGGAACTTCACACCCCACTCAACGCGGTGCATGGCTTGGGCTCGATGCCGGCCCTCGTGTCCGGTGATCTCCCAGTACCCGTTCTTCTCGTCCCACTCGACGTTCAGGAACGGAGGAGATACAGGCTCACCGTTGCGAAGCTTCTGTTCGATCGCGTCGGTCCTCTCGTCCTCTTCGACCGGAGGGACCATCGCTAGAAATTCCTTCGCCGTCATCATCTTCGTCATGAAGTACTGGCCGCCAGATTGATCTGGGACGGCGCCCATTCCGATCGTGCGGTCGAGCACGATCGTCTCTCGACGCTGCATGTCGATCTCGGGCCGGCCAGTCGGCTTCTCGTTGAAGATGCTCTTGATCTGGTTCGGGTCGAATGGGATTGCGTACCGCTCATTCGGCCGGCTCGGCCTCGGGGCCATGACCACCACACCGTCGTGACCGACGGCCCTCATGGCGTTCTGCATTGCCATGTTGAACTGGCGTTCAGCAACGGCAGACTCGTTGTCTGGATCGTTGAAGGTGTCGATTGAAATCAGAGACGTGAGAGCGTCTCGAATCGATGACGTATCGTAGTCGGGGTGCTTGTCTTCGAACGCCCTGAGCAGATGAGTCTGCGCTCTTCCGCCTCTTGACCTCGCACCAATTCGTTCGAGGAACTTCTCGTCTGAACGGTCGAACACAAACGGCTTTTCGATCCGAATATATGCGGGGATGATCCGCCGGCTCGCGTCCGTGCGGACGGAGCCGGAAATCGTGTAGTTGTTCGCGGTGCTCGGGTCGTCGGTGAAGTACGCTCCGGCTCCGTAGACGGTCGCACCCGGCCGGCCCTTCACGTCGAACACGTTGAAGTCTTCAGGCGATACCGTGCCGTGGTAGAAGACGGACGGCATTCCTTCGGCGTCCGTGAGAACGCTGTTGCCGAACCACGCCTTGAACTGCGGCGAGGTCGGGTTCGAGTCCCGTCGTTGGAACTCGATCCCGATGTTCTCGACCGTCTCCCGGACAGACTCAACGGCTTCCGCTACTTCTCGGTGGAATCGTTCGTTGCGCGACTTGATCCCTTGAACTGCATGGTGGACGCGGAATGCTCGGGACTTCCCAATAGCCGTCGCCAGCGTTCGAGGTACTGCTCCCTTGATATTCCCAACCGAGCGGCGCAAACTTCTTCGTGCTTCGAGCGCTTTTCGTAGCCCGCTCGAAGTAAGTCGTCCGACTTCTTCTGCCTCTCGTGCAGAGAGGGATCTCCTCCACTCTGAATTTTCCTTGATGTCGGCATCAACCATCTCCTTGAGTATTTGTTCGCCGTTGTAGTTGCCGTCTTCGGCCGTGTCACCCTGAATCAGATTCGTTTCGCAAATTGTCTGTACGTATCCAAGCTCGATTCCAAGATCAGATTCGAGCTCTGCGACAATCGACGGGTCAACATGGTCATTGACCACGGTGATCATAGTCCCTGTCGCGGTCACTTGCATGTTCCAGAAAACAAACTCTCGACCGTTCGGGTTCTCTTCCACGTATCGGTTCAGGCGGCCAAGCTTATCGGCGCTCACCTCAATACCCGCGGTAGTGAGTACCGTCGCAAAAACCTGTCTCTCTCCGAGCTCTTGCGACTTGATGTCCGCCGGCGGCGGCAACGGCCGAGACATCCCGATCGACTTCTCGCCGAGCGCGTAGCCAAGCAGTGACATGAACACATCCTGCTGTTCGAAGTTCATGCCGTACATGTTCAAGCGAAGGTTCGGAGTGATCACGCCTTCGAAGTAACCGCCGACGCCCGAGCCGGACTTCCTCAGGCCCCAGTTGCTGTTGAAGATCCTGACGCCGCTCTTCGTGGGCAGCGTGACCTTGCCAGTTTTCTCGTCGACCTTGAACTCTGGGGTCTGCCCTCCGACGACGATGGTGTCTCGGGTGGTATCAAAGCCAGCGGTGGAGTTGGGATTGACTCCGGTAGCCTCTGATCTGGCGGCGAATTGTGCTTCCAAGGCGTCGATCATTTCAGGGTCGGCGCCGCTCGCTCGCATTCGAGCAATCTTCAGCATCTCGTCCTTTGTCGCCTTCGTCATTGGCCCCGGAAGAACAGCCGCGTACAGGCCATCTATGTACCCGTTCGTCTTCGTGCTTTTCAGAGTCGCTTCTTCGCCGGTCAGGAATTTGGCGTTCTGCGTTCTGCTGTGGTAAACGTCACCCTTCTGTGCATTGCCTGCAAGGAAGGCCAGCATTCTGTTGATGACCTCGTAGACCGTGTACCTAGCCTTGAGCAACTCTTCCCGCTCGGACTTGGTCAACGGAGCTTCGCCTGAATCGTCGGCCTTGAGCGCCGCATCAATCGCCCGACGAAGAGATCGCTCGCTGCCCTTGTCGTTCGTGGGGCCGCCGACTTCGAGACTGATTGCCGCGGCTTCCTTTGCCTCGACCGAGGGCTGGAGAATCTTGGAGAAGTCATCCTCCGTTGCTGCCACGTTGAGGTCGATGCCCTTCGTACCGTCATCCAAAGTGATCACGGACTCGGACCCATTCAACTCAAGCAAATTGATGGCGCTGTCCATCGCCTCATCGAACGTGCCACTGTCCGAAAGATGAGACCAAGGGTACGCCTGAATCTGCCACGGCGTCCAAGGCGTGAGCAGCGATTCGTCAGCCAAGGTCGCGTTTCTGTCAGCCGCTCGCTCGGACGCGTCCGCAAACTCCTGAGATTCGCGGATCCTTCGGTTCACTTCTTCGGCAAGCCTTGCGTTGTAGATCGCCGTGTACAGGTACGCGTACGGGTTGTTGAATGCGGCGTTGTCCCCACCGATCTTGCCGGTCTTCGTGTTGTACTTCCGCATCCCGAACATGTACGCGACCCAGATGTCGTTGGTCGACAGCGGTATGTCCGTGATTTCTCCTGCCAAGAACGACATCGTGTCGCCAAACGACGACGCCTTGTACGAGTTCGATCGTTCGTATTCTCCGGCGATTGCCGTCCGAGCCAGCTCCGGAGTCGGGAGAGAAACAAGGCTGTACCCCTTGCCCTCGAAATCCGCAGCGATCGAGTATGCCCGGAAAAAGTTGTCCTGCACAGGAGTCAAGGGGCTCGTGGCAGAGAGCAGGTCTGAGATCTTCCGAATGTTGTTCGTGGAAGAGAAGACCGTCCTGCTTCGGATCGCGTCGCCGCTCGCCTCGTACCAGAACCTCTTGTCTTCCCGAAGAGACTCGTCCGCGAACGAGGCGTTCAGCATGTCCGCGTCCATGATCGGGAACGAGTCGGAAACGTTGTCGCTCATGCGAACATCGGTCAGCGAGTTGTCCCCCTTGAACTCTTCGACAAATGCTCGGCTTGCACTTTCGAGAGCGAGAGGCGACGAAGAACGCATGTCCTCGATCGCTTGGTCGCGGATCTTCTCCATGTCTTCCTGAGCGAACGTACCCACCGGGTAGACCACGCGAACGCCGCGTAGGGCTCGGTCGTGAGCGACCGTGCCCAACGCGAGCGACGGCTCTTGGCCCGGCTCGTACGGCAAGGGGACACCACCGGCACGGAGGTCCGCAGAAACGAAGTCCCTGAGATCCTCGGTGACCACCGCATCCTTGGAGCCAACCCCACCAAGGTGCTTCCCTCGTTCCTGATACTCGACCTCTGGCCGGTCGGGCCAGTCCTCGACATCAAGGCCCTTCTCGGCTGTGACCCACGAGGGGAACTTGACAATCTTCTGATCGGCGTACGGTCGATCCTTCGGGTGGACGAAGTCAGGATCACTGAGCTCGGGCAGCGTGCCGTCTTCGCGACGGAGGTGCGGGCCGTAGTTGACCCAAGAGTTCTGCCCTCGGGTTTCACTCGACATCGCCGCTCGGGCCGCCGGCGTAAACATTCGAACGTGCTGTCTCCACGCGTTCTCTTCGCCGCGTGGGCCGAACTGGTGGCCCTCCTTTGCGTGACCGAAGATGTCGTGAACCGCTCGGAACAAGTCGTTCACCAGCTGAACATGCGGCACGCCCTCGGAGTCGAGCACCGTGCCGCCGGCCTTGCGAAGCAGCGGGTTCTGCTTGATCTGTTGATCCATGTCAACCTGACCAGAGCCGAACGACTCCTGCTCTTGAAGGGTCTTGAAGTAGTAGATCCTCTTGTTGTCGCGAACGTCCTGCATCATCTCGCGACTGTTCCGGTACGGCTGGCCCTGCGAGCCCCACGGAATCATCTGGTATCCGGCGTCGCGAAGAGCCTTGTACTGGGCGATGACTTCTCGGGCCATCGCCTTGTGCGACTCGACCATCTTGGGATCGGCGAACGAGTCGGGTGCAGAGTCGAACATGTCAGCGATCACGCGAGCTCGGTCGGTGTCGACCGACACCACGCCCTCGCGGCTCTTGCTCTCGTCGTAATCGATGTTCGCGTCGACTGCGTAGCTGGCCGCGATCGCACGGATGTCGGAGTTCGGTTCGTGCCGACCCCTCGCTTGCATCTCAACGTCGGCCGCGTCGCCTTCGATGCGGCCAGATGGCACGGTCGACGAGGTGACCTCGGCAGACATCGCGTCGAAGTCGCGGATGATCAGGTTCTCAAGCGTTCCGCCTCGACGCCTCGCCATGAGGCGGCGAAGGCGATCGCGAGTCCGCTGGAAGATCGACGCGTCTTGGTCGTACAGGGAGAGAAGCCCCGCCCGACGCATGCCTTCTCGATCGGTCAGGGTCTCTGCACGAAGCTCTCGGTCACGGTTACGGTCCTCTGTAGAACCTTGGATGCTTTCAAGAAGACGATCGAGATCTTCCTCTGACCCGTGAAGATTTCTGAGGTACTTGTCTGCCGCGGCAATCGTGCCGGGCTTGCCGTCGGTTTCAATGTCTCTGGCGTGAATGTTTTCGTGCAGCATGGTCTGCACGTAGCTCTCAAGAAGAATGCGACGCAGCAACTTCTTGCCCGCCTTGGTCCTTCCATCTGATTCCACTCTCGCGGATTCCTGCGTCGAAACCTTGACGTACCGCTTCCCGGTTTCCCGATCGTAGAATCCAGTCGGGGCATTCGCGTCGCCTCGATAGAAGACAACGTCTTCGGAGAACGGCATCGCATCCTTTGCCTTTCGTGCGATTGGGCCGGCGTCTTCGTCGGACACGATTTCAACATCGAATCCAGCGGCCTTGAGCTTGGCAATGCCCGCCTCTTCTTCGGCCCCCTCTTCGTCGATTTCCTCGGCAATGTCCTCGTCGATCGGAGATTCGACTTCTTCTTCAGCCTCGCGAGACATCATTTCGATGCGCTCGCCGAACTCGTCGGTGTCCTCAATGCCGTCAAACGCTTCTCTCGATTCGAGAAGGTTTCGGATCTCTGCCGCGATCTCGGGGTCGCCGCTTTCTGCGTACTCCGTCAGAAGAAGCTGGAGCTGGTCGCGGAGGATCTCGTCATCGCCCACGATCTCGTCGATCTCAGATGATCGCGATGGGCTCGAAGCGATCAGAGCCATGAGCTCGTCCCGCTCCTCCTCCGTCATGGCGTCGGGATCCTTAGCGAAAAGCTCCTCGATCCGAGCCTCGATCCCCATCTCCTCTTCTTCGCTCATGCGGGTCGGGCCGGCGGCCTCGGCGGCGGCGGACATCTTCGCCTTGATCGCAGCGTTCAGCTGATCCCGATCATCGATGTCCTCCTCGATGCCCAGCTTCACCGCGAGGTCCAGAGCCGCTGCGTCGGTGAGTCGCTCGATCCCACCGAGGCCGTCAGCCATCTCAGCAATAGCGGCAGCGGCGTCTTCGTCGCTCTCAGAGCCGTCTGGAGCCGGCTCAGGGCCAATCGGGGCCTCGGTATCGCCGGAAGGCCCAGATCGCTCAGGGGCAGGCTCAGAGGCTCTCAGGGCCGCCGCGATCTGCTGCCGAATATCTTCCCGTGCTGACTCGCTCAACGGGTTCCCGTCGCCGTCGATCCCTGCGTCCAACATTCGCTGGAGGTCCTCGGCCAGACGCTTCTCGGCCTCAGCCTCCTTGGACGATTTGGCCGACTTGGCGACTTGATCTGAGATGCGTTCGACCAGCGCCTTCTTCACCACATCGGACGCTTCGGCCTCGGGAAGGAACAACGCGGCATCCGCTTCCGTGATTCGGCCCTCGTCTCGAATCGTGGCCGCAAGCTTCGGAAACCGCTCGACCAGACGCTTCGCGATCGCGTTCAGCTTGGCCCTGTTGAATACCGCGGCAGAGGGCCGCGGCTTTTCTTCGGCGCCCTCTTCTTCCTCAACCTCTCCATTCAGGATGTATTCCTTGTCGGCGTCGCTCGGCAGCTCTCCGCGATTGACACCCTCTGCTACCGCGAACTCCTGACCGAACGGCGCGTCTTTGCGACCCATCGCACTGTTCAGAATGTCCTGAACATCGGACTCTTCGGTGGGCTCTACTTGCTCGTCCGCCTTCTTCGACTTGAGCCGCTCCGACCGAACGCTTTGAATTCCCCTCATCAAAGACGCGGCGTCCGCCGGATCCATGCCGGATGCGACGAGGTTGCTGACGAGCTGCTGACGCTCGGCAGTCGTCGCGGCTTCTGATTCGACAAGAGCGCGAGACTCCGCACCAGCACGCCTCGCCTTCCGTTGCTTCGCCGCCGACCCGCCCACTCCCGCAACGGAGCCGATTGCACCGCCGTAGATCGCGCCCTTCTTCATTGCGTCGAGGACTTCATCGAGAGTCACGCCGCCGTTCGAAGCGTCGACCCCGCGATACAGAATGGTCATGGCGGTCTGGAATGCTTCTGTCATGGATTCTTCAGCCGCTTCGCTGATGAATCCGCCGAGTGCCGCCTTCACAATGTTCGCACCAACGCGAGGATCTCCGGTCTGCACGGCTTCAATAAAAGCCTTGCTGACCGATGCACGCATCTGCTTTTCAATACCCTCCTGCCCGAAGAACGAAAACCGACGGACAACAGGAATGGCGCTCATCTTATTGAACACGAACTCCGAAGCGCCGCCGGCAAGGCCGAGAGCGACGCCCATCATCGGGTCGTATTCGATGTCGTTGTCTTTGGTGTACTGGTAGTAGCCATCGACGGAGTTGCCTACCGCCGTCGATGTCATCATTGCAAGACCGGCCGGCCCCATCAGAATCGTCAGGCCCTGCCCCGCGACGGCGCCGAACTCGCGTGCCGTTCCGTCTGGATCATGAAACAGCTTGCGAGTCTCTTCCTCGTCAAGGAGGCCGAAGCCCGCAGCCATCTGACCGCCTGTTTCGAGGAACAGGTTTCCCTTCATGTGCTGGTCGAACATATGGTCCAGCATCTGGTCAGCCATCTGTGACGACTTGAGAAACTTTTCGGTCCCGTCAGGCAACGAACGCTTGGTCGCGAACTTGGCGACGCCCTTGTAGAAGTCGCTGGCAAAGCCGCCGGTCGCTTCGTCAATAGCGCCGCCCATCGAAAGCAGCGAACCCGGAGCCACGTTGGTGAAGTACCGACCGGCTTCCAAAGCGAAGTCGCTCACCGGCCCCACGGTCGTGTCCATCACGTTCTGGAAGTAAGTGCCGCCGCCGGCCTCGGCCGGCGAGAGCGACGTACCCGGCTCTTCCTCGCGACGCTCTGCAATCTTCGCCCGGCTTCTCATCACCGCCTTGTAGGCGGGATCGTCCTTGTAGCTATCGTCGTTGACCGGCGTGTTCGGGTTGATCATCTGGCTTTGTCTCGGGGAAGAAATCGTTCGAGAATCGACGTTTGGAGCGAAATGTCATTGCCGGCTATCTTTTTGGAAACAGTGACGGCAGCTCGACGTTCATCTGGGTTGTTTTCAAGGTATTCCTTGACTTCGTCGACAGACAAAAATCTTTGATTCGTGAGGGCGTTGAAGTCTCTGATAAAACTGCCGTCAAAAGTTGCACGCGTAGTATCGATATTGGCTCCGGGCGGCGGAGCGTTCGAGATAGTTTTCGGATCGAACGGCGTTACTGCTTGACGCCTAGCCCTAGCAATAGCCGCGGCAGCTGCGTCTACAACCGACGAAGGTACTTGAGCGAAAGATGTGATTGGAGGTTCGCCATCTTTCTCTCGCTGTTCATTGATGTATTGAAGGATGTCCGCTTCGGTGATCGGCTCGGGTTCCGCGTCGGCCTTGCCGCCCTTCTTCGAACTGTCGACGACCGGACGCTTCGAGCCCACCCGCTTCGAGAACTCGTAGTGCAGGGCGGCCTCTCTCTCGTCGAGAGCGGCCTGCCCCTCGGCCTTCGCGTCCTCGTCGAGATCGTCATCGAGCAATGCCATGCGGCCCGAGTCAATGCGACGCTGTCGGTCGGCGAACGCTCCGCCGCTGCGATACACCTCTGACCTGAAAGACCTCGCGTCGCTGGCCGTGTAGTACTGACCGAACTCCGCCTGAGTCATGGTGCTCGCGTCAAGAACGAATCCGCCATCACCAGTTTCTTGGACTGGCACCTCGACCATGTTTCCCGAGGCGTCGGCCTGACCTCGGCGAGGCCCGTCCTTCGCGTCGATGATCTCGCCGTCTTCCGGCACACGCCGAGTGAGGCCGACCTCTTCTGGAGCGATGAACCGATCCACGCCCCGGCCGTCGGCGCCCTCGTTGTAGCGATCGATGATGCGAGGGTCGGCGCCCCTCTTGATCCGACGCTCCATGCTTCGCCTCGCGAGCTCGCGTCGAACCTCTTCCCGGCGAAGGTACTTGCGGTCGGCCGCGGCGACGCTGGACGCGTCCCGTTCCGCTTCGGTCTGGGTCACAGTCGAAAACTTGGCGTTCAAGTTCTTGAGAGCGCGAGTGAGCTTCGTCTTCTTCTCAATCGTCTTCGCGTTTCGAAGCTGCTCTTCGACTCGGGCGATGCTTCCCCGAAGTCGGTCGGCTTCATCCATGTCTTTCCGAGCGGTCTCCTCCTTGATGTCACTGGAGAAATCTTGAATGCCGACTTCGTCAGGCGTCGCGACCCGCGTTCCATCCTCGTCGGTGACCATCAATCGATTCGGTTCGGCGGTTTGCCGCTCGGGACCGCGAGCCGCCGCCATCGCTCTCTCGTCGAGAATGCGTTGCACAGGCACCCCGCGCCTCTCAGCTTCTTTGGCAATGTCGAACCGGGCCGAGTCATCCTTTGACATCGGATCCACCAAGTTAGGCCGATTGACCCGATCCAACGAACCGAACGGAACGAGAGGCTTCGGCTTTCCTCGGTACGTGCTGGAATCTCCAGTAAACAAACGGCCGGGGTTGTTTGATTTGTTCGCCATGGTTTATCCGCAAGCAACGTCGACCTGATTCGCGGCCGACATCCAGTGGTAGCAGGAGTAGTTCGAACCACCGATAGTCACGACGACTGGATCGGGAAACACCGTCATGATCACGACAGGGTTCGGGCCTTGGTTCAATGGAAGGAGAGTCACGGTAGATGGCGGGTCTGCAACCACACCTGTCTTGATTCCAAACGTGGCACGGGCTTCGGTGACCGCCCCGCCACTCAACACTTGAGCGGGGTTGTTGAGCTCTGCACCGTTCAACGCGAAATTGAAGTACGCGTCAGCAGATCCGCTGACCGTTTGAGTGGACGTTCTTGTTCCGGCAGATAGGTTCGGGTCCGGCGGAAGCTCGGTCCACGAGTACTTCCAAACTCGGTTCGTGAGAATGGCGGTTGACCCGGTGAGCGTCGCAAGGAACTGAACCGGAACCGACGGCGCCGGCCGTTCCTCGGACCGCGGCTGAGGAATATCAGAGAACGATTCAACCAGAGCAGTGCGATGCTCCCGGCTGAACGGGTTGCCAGAGAGCAGCGTTTCTCTACGTTCCCTGTTCATCGCTGTCCGATTGCTCCGGTTCCGGGGAACAGGTTCTTGAAGTCTACGGACGGGCCGAGGGGCTGCTTTGCGTTTTCAATCAAATTCAGCGTGCCGTTCGGATTGCGAGTCCTTGAAATCACGTGATGAAACAACCCCTTCGGAACATACGTGAAGTTGTACGTCAAGTAGTAGAAGAGGCCGCCACTCGTCTGCGTGTCTTCGCGAACATAATCGGCTGCAACGCTTTCAAACCTCAGGCTGTTCTCTGGGAACGTGACCCCGCCATACGTGAAAGCAAACTTGTTCGTGGTTCCAATAGAAACGAACATGTCTTCAAGGCTGGAAGCAAGCCCGGCGTTGATCTTTCCGTTGAGAGACATTTCAAATTGCGGAGGGATAAAGGGCTGCGATTTTCCCACTGCGACCTCGTAGGGATCGCTCGTGTCGAACAACAGGTCCCCGGCAGGCAGTCCAGTGCTGGAGCTCCATTTCGGATCGGTGGGGGCACTGGAGTCGTAGGAAGTCCGGTAGACCTGAACCGCTAGTACTCCGCTACCTGTCTTCGGCCTCATCGAGAACAACTGCTCAGTACCTTGGTACTTGGCCGACTCGTGGTAGTAGGTGAGCGAGATCTCGTACGTGTCCTTGCCTACCTGCTTCCCCTCCGCCTTACGGAGGGGAGCAGAGCAAGTCGACTCGGGGTGTTCGGTTTGGAACTCGACCGCCTTGCTGATCGCGACGCCCATGCGAGTGGTGTTCCCGCCGTCGGTCGAGTCAAGCTTCACCCAGACACGCCTCGTTGCCGAGTCGTTCCTGAAGTCCTCGTTCACCGAAAGGGAAGACCCGATGATGTCGCGAATAACCCTTGCCATCAGATGCTGAACCCTCTCTTGCAGACATCCAAGAGGTCACGAAGAAGAGAGACGATCTCTTCGTCTCGGCTCGTGTCCTCCATGGGAGCGGCGCCGCCGGCGGCGGCTTCCTGAACGGTCAAGGTCTGTGCGGCGACGCTCGTCGCGACGGCCTCGCCAATCTCGTCAGCGGCAGGTGCCGCGGAGTCACCAGAGCCGTCGGGGACGCCGACGGCTTCATCAGGAGAAGACGGCATGTCGGGAAGGTCACCGGATGCGGTAGCTTCCTCAATCAGCCTTTCAAGATCGTCTGGAGTGATGTTCAAGTTCAAGTTCCATCAAAGACCTTGAACTGAAGCTCCGCCGTGCCGGCGGTCGTCGTCCTTGCGAAGACGGCCACTGCTGCGGGCATGGTAGAAGCCAGTCGGCCGATCGAATACTCGCCGGGCTTCAGCATCAAGAATTGAGCGAACGAACCAGAAGGGCCGCGGCCGACCTCGACGGACAGCGTCGTCGAAAGATTCCGGAAGAAGTACATTCCGCCGCTCGCCAGACCCGAGGTCGTAGCGACGATCTCGGTTCCGGCGGTAGTTTCGGTGACTTCCTTGACCCCGCTCGCCATTTCAAGATCGGAGAGATCGATCGAAAGCGAGCCCGGCTCGATTCTTTCGCTGAAGTTCGTCGACGAAGCGACGATGGATCCATTGAATGTGATTTCGTTTGCCATGTCAGTTTGCCTTTTCGAGCTTGTTGTTTGCGTCAGTCTGGTCGTCCAACGCAAGATATCCGGTCAGCTGTAGAGCGACCACAGGAGACTTCTTCGAGAAGTTCATGGATGTACTTTCGATCATGAGGCGGCCTCGGATCGCTCGGGTCGAGCCGTGGTAGTTGATCTCCATGAGGTAGTCACCGTTGCCGGCGGTCGTGAGAGATCCGTTCGCGGCGTACGTGCTGCTGTCTTCCATGTTGACGAGGCCGATCACGTTCTCAGAGAACGCGTACCCTCCAATTTGAATCCTTGCACGAAGCATGGACCCATGATCGTAGGTGGCAGCGGTATCGCCGTCGCCAGTGGTCTCCACAACCTGAACCGCAAACGCAATCGCGAACGTCTCCGCTTTGATTCGAATCTTGGTCGTGCCAGCGCCGTCGTTGCCGAGACCGTTTCCAGTCACGTTGTCGATGGTATTGGTGAGGAACACGTCACTGACGGTTCCCGGTTTTGCGAGTAGGTTGTAGTCTGGCATGGTTTAGCCCGTGTAGGTGACGTTGGTGGAGGTCCTTCGGCCACGGTACGTGCCGTCGCTGTTGTCTGCGTTCGGCCCAAGGTTCGAAGGCATGTAGAGTCGCCGGTCGGCCGAGACGCTCGCAGCCAGACGCTGGCCGAACATTTCCATGTATCGACCGGGGTTGTCGGTGGTGAGGTTCTCCGCGACCGCGAGGCACGAGGCGATGATCGTCTCCCCGTGCATCTGCCCTCCGGGGACCGAGGTGTCCGCAGGCTGGTCCGTGAACTCAGAGAGCGTCGCGACGTACTGATACTTCAAGGTGTACGCGGCGTCCGGCGTCGGGAACAGGTGCATCTGGAATCGGGCTGGCCGATCAGGCTCACCAGACGAGCTCGACTTGGGTGCGATGGCACATGTGTCGGGCCGGCCAGAGGAGATCGTCTCCTGCTGCTTCCTCGCGTTGAACGCCGAGAGGCTGGTCACCGGGATGGGCCGGAACGCCCCGTCGCTCGACGATTGATAGCTGAGGTCGCCCACGATTCCCCCGAAGTTCTCGGGGAGGTCATAGGTCGAGGTGGACGCGGTGGTGGTCAACGTGCCTTCCGGCCGGATCCAGCTCCACGTATGCGAGTGAAGGTCCCCCCCGACCGGAGGCGGGCTGAGGAACTGCCTCATGCCACGGCGTACGCAGGCGTCAACATCAGCCTTCTCACGATCGGGAAGGGTTTCATAGCTCCGACCGAATTGCAGATACCTGCACACCTCAGATCGGAGCTCCCCCAAAGTCAGACTCAGTCCAGCATCAGGCACGGAGTTCCCTCACAATCTCTTCGGCGATTCGCTTGCCCTGCTCCATGCCGGCGTTGTAGGAAGACTCTTTTTCCTTGGCTTCCTTCTTCCGGGTTCCGGGCTTCTCGAAGAACAGGCCCGCCAGAAGGCCGAGTCCGCCGACGGCGAACCCGCCGAAGGGGACGCCCCCAAGGGCGGCCTCGGCGGCGCCGAGTCCGGTGTCCGCCATGGCCTGAACGAAGCCCAGAAGCTCCTGACCCCGAGAGATGGAGCCGGAGAACTTGTCGCTCTCGATCTCCACGAACTGGACCCATCGGTCCCACTCGTGGCCGGCATCAGTCAGGGTGATCGACGGCGGGGTCGCAATCGATCGCTGCACCCCGCTCGGAACCTTGACCTTGATCAGATCAGACGCCGAGCATCCGCCGGCGAGAGCACTGAACAAGACCACCACGCCGATACAGGCCGCAGCCAAACTCAGCCCAGCCTTGTTGTTTTTGATCCATTCAATCATTCGGAGTCTCCGTAGGCTCATTTTCGGAACGAAACGGAACCAGATCGTTCAGGGCGTCACGCCTCTTCGAACATCCGCACGTCTTCCCTTTCTTTCTCGCACGGCTTTCGACGAACGACTTGATGCCAGTCTTCTCGGTGACTCGCTCGATCAAGTCGCCGAGGCCGCGCATCGGGTAGATGGGCTCGGGCTCGGGATCCCCTTGCCGTAGGTCAATGGGAATGCGGGTTGGTCTCGGTCCAAAGTAGCTCAATCGCACACGTCCTCTGCCCACCCATCCGGATGGTCTGTAGAAGCCTCATCGGGTTCCTTGCAATCAGGACCCCGAGGTGTAGTCGCCGGGCAAACCGACGACCCATTTTGATACGTCCCCAATCCCCCGCAACATCCAGTGAAACCTAAGGGGCTGTTTCCTGCTCGAATCGAACTCGACACTTCCTCGGGAATGTCGTGGCCCATTTGATCAGGAAGCAGGCCAAAGTCGCAAGAGCCAGACGGCGGAACCCGGCAAAGATATCCGTCGTTCGTCGCGGAGCAGCCATACGAGTTCAAAGCGAGATCTTGAAGATCGTATTGAGTGAACTGGATCCACAGCCCTTTGCAGTTGCCCACGATCGTGTCTTGCGTACAGGTCGTGGTCCATCCGCCGGCAGAAGATCCGCAAGAGCTGGTCGGCTGAGGAGTGCAATTTGCGTTGCTGTAAGAGGTCATGCACGCAGGGCAAATTCCCGTGCCAGTTTGGTTCGTGGCGTTCCTTTCGCAGGAGCAGCCATTTCCGGGCAACGGCGCCGCCGTGTAGCACTGGTCTCCCGTAGGCCCGAACGAGCATCCCACCGACGTACGCCTTGGAACCTGAGGAAATATCGAATCAAAACCGCTGACGTTCCTATTCCAATCTTGGCAGACATAGTCCCAGCCTCCGGGCCTTCCGTAAAAGTACCAGTCTTCAGTCACGGAAGAGCCCGACTCGGTATACGTCATCGACTTCTTGATGATCTTTCCGTCGCTTCTTCCAAAGTCTTCAACGTCGAGAATGCCGGCGGCCTCAAGCTTGTCCATGGCCGCCTCCGGAAGGGGCGTGCTGTTGGATATTGCAGAGAAGATCGCAACTCGCTCCGACGAACTAATCGTGCCGGCGTTTTCCGCATTGACCACTTCCCAAGAAAAGAGAGGTACACCCGTGCAAGCGAAGATCCAGTACTTCGGCGTTCGGCAATCCGCAGCGGCGTTGTCGATGCTGGACGCGTTGGAATTATCCGATTGGCTCAACGAGTTGTACGTCCGGTGCCACCACTTCTCTTTGTGGACGACACAAAGCAGTGTCGCGTTGAGATTCTTGTTTGATTGCGTCGTGTAACTGCCGTCCGACAAAGGCGCGTAGTGCGTGAAATTTTTAGCCGTTGATGCGTCCGCAATTCCCTGAAGCCAGTGGTAGGCGTCTCCGAATTCCAAGTCATCCGCGTGAGCAACGGAAGACCGGTCATCGTGCGGGATAGTGCCGTCGTCGATAGCCTGTTCTTGAAAACAGCTGGCTTGCTGGTCAATCGCGTTGCGATGCGTTGTCGAGCCGAGCGTAGACGTGCCTCCGCACAAGGTGTCGTCGTCGCAGGTCGCATTGCTGTACCCGGCACATGGACTTGAACAACTCGGCCAAAGGCTCACGAGACTGCTTTCGTAGAACCAAGTGTAGAGACGAGCGTTCCCCAGCTTGTGGAAGTGTGAATAGTTTACTTCGATGCAATCCGACGCAGGGCAGTTGGTGCTGACGTTGTACGTACCCGCGCAAGGGCAAGTCGCCCCCGGCGCGTCTTGAAACTCGATGATTGTCTTTTGACCGGAGTAGGCGGGGCGAGGAATCCGAAGGTTCAAGGATTCTGCGATGGTGTGACCGCAACCAGTGAACGTCGACTGGTTTGAGTTAGACCCGAAAAAGCATTGAACGCAGCAACAAGCCGCCGACGACATGCTCAATTTCTGGACTCCAGACGATCGACCCTGCGGAGAAGATCCGCAATCGCTTTTGAGTGCGTGTCGTCCGTCGCCGTGCTCATTACTTGAGAACGGACCAAGTCCGACGCAATTTCCTTTAGCTCGTCGATGGATCCGCTGTTCTGCTCAAGTACATTCTTTGCGGCGCCGATGGTCATGAATATCCCTGCCACCGTGCAGAGAAGAACAAAGCCTTGGGCCAGATTGATTATTCGTCCTGTATCTTGCTGCTTCATTTCTCAAGACCAATTCACTTGTCTATTTTTTCTTTGATCTCTTGCAGGTCGCGGCGAATGCCCTTGACCATCGTGTAGTAGACCAGCACCCAAACGATGAGCGGGGTGATGTTGTTTTCCAGAATCGGAATGATCGAAGGTTCCATCAGTCAGCCCCCGGTTCGTAAGTGTCCGACCACTGGCCGAACAAGATGCCAAGATCCTTGCCGTCAACGATTCCATCGAAGTTGAGGTCCGATCGGTTCTGGTCACTTCCAAAGTCAGCCAGTAGAAGACCTTGATCTTGAGCGTTGATGACGCCGTCTGCGTTGATGTCCGCGATCTGGTCGGCTCGACGGATCGTACACGCCCAGTTGATTGCCTCGGTCACGGTGTCGTTGGCACCAACTGTAAAGACGTAGTCCGAAACGATCCGCTGCTTCTCCGCGTCCCAGCAGAGGTCGGAACCCTGCTCGAAGATGGGAACGAATCCGTCGTCGACCCGAGTCGACATCCGGTACTTCACGTTCTTCTCGCTCCCGCTGAGGTTCTGGATCTGAGCAGTGCCTTCGACCGTAAACCATCCGACTTCAGTCACAGCAGGGCGGACATAGGTCACCATCAAGGCTCGCGTTTCAGTGCTGGCCTGAGAGTTGACTTCGATTGCACTCGTGACCTCGCCGTCTGAATCAACAAACGGGAGGCGAGTGGTGGTCATCGGTCGCATCCGAGGGCTGCACGGCTCTGCGTCCTGAACGGCAACAGCGGCGATAAGAGCAAGTTCAATCATGTTCAAATTCCAAACCCAACTGTGCCACCGCCACTGCCACCGCCACCCGGTTCGGCACTATGCGCTCCGTAGGATCCCCACTGTTTCCGAGTCGTGTTGTTCGGATTAGTCACATCGGGAAATCCATACGTTCCGCTAATCAAGGCTCCACCGCCCGAACTGGCGTTCGGAGCGTAGTCGGTGAGAGGGTTCACGCCGTTCGTTAGGGTCACTCCGTCGTGGTATCCCGCAAAGTTTCCGTCGTGGGCGCCCTGAGTGCATGATCCGACAGCATTGCCGATGAGGTGGATGCCATTGTTCCGCGAGTTGCTGCCCGTAGTCTTGGCGAAGCCGTAACCGCCACAGTTGTAGACGAGGTTGCGGCTGACCGCACAACTCCAGTTCGCGCTGGTAGGAATGCCGCCATCGAACTGAAACCCGTCACCACCAAAGTCCAGAACCGTGTTTCGGTTGAACTCCATGAAGTAGGCTTGACCAACACCGGTAACCGCTATTCCAACGCTGGCATTGTGCGCGCTGGTTCTCTTATCGATGACGGTGCAGCCTTGAATTCTTGAATGTCGATATCCGGTCACGCAATTAATGCCATACGGACTGCCACCTCCATTTCCAACCAGTTCACCGTAGCAGTCGATCAGGCTACCGCGATTCAACCGATACGCGCTGTTGCTGGTTTGGCCGGGAATTGACCGGCACCAGCATTTCACCGCAGTCGAGTCAACGATTTCCATCCCTGTTCCGAAGGTATAGGCAACGTCTTGAACGCAGTTGTATAGCACGCCGCCGTCGCTTTGGAACTTGAAAGCACGAGGCGAGGACACCGTGACGAGCATGTCGATATTCGCCATGAAGACGAAATCGGTCGTCACCGTGATGCCGTCAGATATTTCAAACCGCACACCGTCTCCGGGAGTCGACCCGTATCCAATGATCTGAGTTTGAAGCCCTGCGGAACTAGCGATGTTGACATTCAGATTGGCCCCGTTTGAACCTACCCGACTGGTGTGCTTCTTCAGGTACAGCGTATCTCCCGCAGAGATGCTACTGAAAGCATTCTGGAGGTCTTGCCACGCATCGTTGCCAGCACCACCGTTGTTTGCTCCGGTAGCACCCGCGTCGTAGTAATACGTTGCCATATATCACCCCGTCTGAAGAGGTCGAACGCAAGCGTTGGACATGGCGTCCACGAGATCCTGATCTGCGGAGATCCCCGCAGTTATCGACATGAACCCGTTGACCAACTTGCAGAACGCGGCATTCTTCAGCGGCATGATGCCTTCAGCAGAACGCCCGTCGTCGATCGGCTCGTCTTCCTGCCCGGCGACCGGAGTCAAACCGGTGGCAGGATCGAATGTCGCGAGTCCCTCGGAGATCATCACCGGGACGATCTCGGCAACGACGGTCGAGGTCAGGTCGATGCCTCGGAAGTAGTTGGATCGGAACCGTTCCGCGTCGGGCCGGAGCGACTGCGAGATGAAGAGAGTCAGCGTTGCGTTTTGCATTAGGAATCCTCAATCTTGACTTTGACCGTCACTCGTGTGACGGTTGCAATAGTTCCAGAAGTAGTGAATGAGAGAACGTCTCCGGCGGATACGCTCGTCGTCCATCCGCTAAGGGTCGTGTCTCGAATGTGCTGTCTGCTGCTGACTGAAATCGAGCCCATCGTCGTTGCAGATCCAAGCGTCCCAAGCCCAGAAGGAGTGTATCGTTTCACGTCGATGGTGATAGATCCAATCGCATCTCCCACTAGGGCAGCAGCAGTAATGACGCCCGGCCTTTCCACCGGCACAAGAACGGTCTTGCTGCCTTGAACCACCGAACCCTGACCGTCAAACGTGGCACCCATATCAGGGCGAAGATCGACATAGTCATCGGCCACCACGCCGCTGGTTATCTGGGATCCAGAATGCTCGTGGTTCGTTGGAGCGGCACCAAGCGTCGATCGTGCAGCAGCATCATCCGCGGCGGTGAACACGTTCGCACCTACCGCAGTCGCCCCGAGAACGGTTCTTGCCGCTGCTGCGTCAGCCGCTGTGACAACACCAATCATCGGGGCGGTCGCTGAACCAGTACCGCCACGAGCAATAGGAGTAACTGCCGAATCGCCAAGAGAAACCCAACGACTACCGTTCCACTGATAGGTAATCGAGTCGAACACCACTTGCTGATTCAAAGTCGGACTAGAAGGGAAAACTGCCATCTATAAACTCCTCAAGGAGTGGGTTCTTCTGGCGGAGTCGGGTCGTACGGGATCGACTTCAACGCCTCGGCGGTCTGAATCATGCCTTGCGCCTGCGTGATGAGCAGGTCGATGTGTGCTTCATCGAGCGCGGTACGCGGTGCGGATTCCTTGTAGAGATACGCGAGGTCGTTGAGGCTGGCACTGGTGCCGCTCAGGTTCTTGGTGATGGATGCGAATTGGTGGATGGTGTTCATAGAAATCATTCCAAAACGAGTGTGAAAGGATCACCGACGGAATACAGATAGTTAGAAGGCCACGAGGACCAACTTGCGCTTGTGATGTATACGCGGGTCGCCGAGATGCTGGTATTCCACGACCACGAAGCGATCGTTGTGCCTACGTCCCCATCGAGTGTCAACGTCCAGATGTTTGTCGCCGCCGGATACGATGAAACAAAGGCGTTACGATTTGTTGTGCTGTTAAAAAGGAATCCAAGCCTGAATCCGTCTGACCTCATTTGTATCGAAGTCATCCCTGTGGGGATGCTTGGACTTCCTGTGAAACTAATGCTGCTGGTTGCGGAACCGCTTGACGCAGTGGTGAGCGTTCCACCAAAAGACAGAACCGGCCCGGCAGCCGCAGGCGTCGGGAAAAATAACCAGCGCGGACTCACTGCGTGAACTCCACGGAGAACACCACATCGGTTGCGGATGAGTTGGATGAAATCACCAACGTGATCGGGTCGTCCGCCGTCACGCTCGTGTTGCTAATCACCGCCGTCGTGCTGCTCGTGGTGACAGACACCACGCCGACCGTCGCGGTGTCGTTCTTCAGGGTCGCGGTGCATGTTCCTGATCCGCTGCGGGCGTAGAACGATGTAATCGTTCGAGCCGCGACTACACCGGGGTCGATCGTGTAGGTTTTGTTGTCCGCCGTCTCGATCTGCCCTGTGTAGGAATCCTCAATGACAGGGGTGGCCCCAGTCTGTCCTGAAATATCCACCCACTGGCTTGACCCGCCGTCATTCACATAGACACTAAAAATCCCAGCGTCAGAATCGAACCAGATGTCACCGACGTTTGGGCTTGATGGAGCCGTATTTACATAATCGACACCGAGACCGAGCGTCGTCCTCGCCGCTGCCGCATCCGCATCATCAACGAGAGTCGCACCAAAGGCTGAGATCCCGTGGGCGGTGGTGATCGCGTTGTGAGTTGCAATCGAGCCGGACGCCTCGAAGTCGCCGGTCGCTGAGGTCGCGGCAGTGCCCAGCGAAAGCACGGTCCTCGCGGCAGCAGCGTCCGCCGCCGTGATGACGCCAACCATCGGAGCAGTTGCGGATCCCGTGCCGCCTTGAGCGATTGCGAGCGTACCGCTGGTGATTAGTGCCGCAGAGTGAGCGACCGGCGTCCGA
>Ga0208899_1000480_pt1 | contig 29896 bp, 59 predicted proteins | sample VirMetDEL_Nov_24_FD_184518 | JGI IMG/M metagenome (GOLD analysis project Ga0208899, IMG submission 184518) | Aqueous microbial communities from the Delaware River and Bay under freshwater to marine salinity gradient to study organic matter... | ecosystem: Environmental > Aquatic > Marine >... | reverse complement strand
CGTTCTCTGGGTTGATCCCCACGAACACTGCGGGTGCGCCGTCCCACTTGCGTGTGACGTTGAGTTTAGACTTGGAGTTTCCTTCCAGCATGGTAGCCACGCTCTCAATGAAGTTCACAGCCAGATTAGTTCTCGCATAACCCTCGAAGACTAGATCGGCTGCGTGAGTAAGGTGTGTGTTCTTACTCTCATTGAGAAAGGAAGTGAAGTTTACCATAGTTGACCCTGTTGAGCGAAGTGTTCGTTATACTTCTTAATCGCCTGTAATAGAGGCTTTGTATGTAGTTGTGGAGTAGATTTGAAAACCTGATTGGTTCCCTCCTCCGAAGCAATGAGAATCACAATCTGATTCACTGGCTGTCCCACTCGCTCCTGCCATGCGATCGCATAAGCAGTAGCCTGCATGAAGTAGTTGTCGATGTCTCGGATTCTCTTCTTGCGGGTTGAACCCTTGAAGTCGATAATCGATAGTTCACCTTCGTAGTCAGCAACACAGTCAACCCGACCAGCGAGAGACGTAGCCTGACTCCATAGAGGAGCCTCCAAGGCACGAACGTTGTTGATCTTGTCTAGACTTTCTTTCATCTGTGCAAAGAGATATTTACTGCCACCTGGCAGTTGATCCTCTGACACCTCGTTGTTGAGAAGATACTGTTCAATCGCATCGTGGAGATAGTTGCCGCGTGAACACACACGCTTAGACTCTTCGGGGTTTTCCCGTCTCCACTTTGCGAAGAACTTCTGCTTTTCCCAGCCTGTTACGGTCGTCACACTTGCCATTTTGCCATGTGGCGTATTGTAGAACCGACCTGTTTCATCTTGCGATGTCGAAAGAGGCTCGATGTCCTCCACGATATCGTGCGTAAAGTTACCTTGATACATCATGTAAATATTATACCTTATTCTGTAGATTTGTCAACTGGTTTACCTAAACCCTGCATATTTTTGTATACGTCTTCGACGCTTTTAGCCTCGGGCCTCCAACCTTTATTTGACATCTCACCAGTCATGTTTTGGGCAGCCTGATAGTTGTCTTTGCCTGCCCCATTTGACCTAACTCCTTGAACCCAACCAAAGAAGTTCCTCATATCCATTTCAATAACCATCCGATCCGGGGATAGTCCCCTTGTTTTTCATTTGCTTACGCTTTCGCATAATACGATCGACTAACTTGCCTTCTTCGACCTCGGTATCTTCTGCGATACTATCGGCGTGCTTGTCCATAAACTTCATCATTTCGTTGTCGTTTTTGAACTCAAACTTGTAACCACCAGACACCTTCTTACCACCAGCCTTTTTGGCGACTGTATCCTTCTTGAACTTGAGAGTGGTGCTGACTGCCTCTTCGACATGCTCGACTTCTTCGTTACTCTTAATCTTCTTATTATTTGGACTCTTGGGCATCTTGAGTTCGCCGAGCATCTTTTCGATATCGTTATAAAGTCTGCTGTCTCTGTTGTTAAATGGGCCTGGTTGCATAACTTTCTCCTTGTTACTATATTTATATATGAAATTGGGAGGGCCGAAGCCCTCCCGCATTCACAACATGTATTCTATTTTTCGTTTCTCACTCTTCAGTTATTTGTAGTTCTTCGATTGCTTCTGCGATTTCTTCGTCACTGTATCCTGCTTCAATCATCTTCTCGATTACGGCATCTTCGTCTAGTTCTACTTCAATACCTTCTTCTAGGATCTCTTCTTCAATAAGGTCGTCGAATCGTCTGACTTGTCTGTCTTCGATAATGCGTAGTGCGATCTCTTCGTATTGTGTGAGTTCTACTGTTTCAAGGATTGCATCGTTGTCTAGTTCTACGTCTTCGCTCTTAGTCTTCTTCTGATGCTTCTTGTGTAGGAGGTGATCATGCTCACCATTCTTTGCTTCGTCTTCAAACCGATCTCTCATCTTCTTGGCGACGTTGTGAATGTGATCTTTGTTGAATGTCCTGCCACCCTTTGCATTGTGTTCCTTGTCGTAACGTCCAGCAGCATCCTTGGCAACGTGTACGAAGGCACGGTGTGCCTTGTTGCTGTCGTAGGTGCCAGAAGCCATCTTGTTACGAAGGTTCTTGTGAACCATAGAAGTACGCTGTCTGTGTAGATCAGCGTGGTTATCAGCATATAAATGAAGTTCTCTCTCTTCGTGGTCACTACGCTCTTGTAGATCTTGTTCAGTTACTTTTCGTGATACTTCCATGAGGATGCTCCTGTTGTTCAGTAAAGTATGTATACAAATAAAAAACCTCAGACTGACACTCTCCGTGGGGCGCAGAGAATAGGCGTATGGGAATGCTATCAAAAACACTCTACCTGCCATAGTGCCAGCCTGAGGGTTTATCTAAACTGTGACATTGTTCTACCAATATCAGTTCGCTTTGGCACTCGACCTGTCTTGACGTATGTGTCCCATGTCTTCTCATCTGCAACCATTGTGCCCCCATCCCTGACCCAGAACTGATCGGTGTTGATACCCTGCCAACCACCGAGTTTCTTGTCAATCACCTTCGCTGCTGCTTGGCATCGATCGAGATCACCAAGAACAGAAGAACGACCATTGGGTTTTCTATCAATGCGGACCTTCACCCATCCTGCTTTCTCTAGATTCAACTCAGTATCATAGTCACCATCAGACTTACCTGCCTTGAGTGCATTGTAGATGTTTTCGTATGACTTGTCAATGATGTGCTTGAGTTGTGCTTCGGTCATGTCACCACTCTTCACGAACTTGACCATATCATTTGCGATACCCACACCGATTCTGTTTGGCTGGAACTTGCGGAACTCTTCTGCCGACATCTTGTTGGTGAGAACCTGAGTGTGGAACTTCCATCCTCTACCACCCTCGGGGTGTAGGATTAGTTTGTTCTTGGGGTCCACCCACCCAATGAGCATGTCACCTCTGTATGCCTCTGATAGATCAACGTGTTCGCGGAATCGTGCCATTGTAGAGCCAATGGTGGTTCGCTTTGGAACTCTACCTGTCTTGAGATAACTCTTCCATGTGTCCTCATCGCCGATCGATTCGGCGTTATCCTTGAGAACGTCACCGATTTCCATGAAGTCAATCTGCGACCATGTATACTTCTTTGCGATGAGTTTCGCAGCGGAGTGTAGATTCGCCTTGATTGGTCCTTCGATAGAACCTATTCCATCATTCAACACAATGCGGGCCCATCCTTGACCGTACATGAAGTTGTCGATGTCTTTATCACGATCATATTTACCAGATTTAATACCATCCAACGCACGCAGTGTCTCCATGTCCTCGGGATCAAACCCATAGGATCTTGCCAAGACTTTCAGGAAGTCCTCTTCCTTCAGACCATAGTCCTTTGGATTGTTTACGAGATGCTGAGTGTGGTATGGTCTAATGTCATGACTAGCCTTGGGTTTCCATAGAACAAGTTTTCTCTTCTGACCATTTGCCCACCCCTTGACATTCACGAAACGGGCTTCATGTAGATCTGTTACACTTTCGTTCAGCACATGATACAGAAGATCCATCTCATCCATACCAGTTCGCATGGAGAACTTTCGACCTTTGTATGTGATAGTTGGATTGGGTTTCATGTCTGCCATTTGCATGGCATTCTTGATGCGATTTGGAATCTCTCCATATTTGTTTTCAAAGTGCTTAAAGTATGAGTTCCAGAAAGCAGCACGTTTCTTCAAGTCGCCACCACCCGTAGTCAGAATGGGTGCCTTTTTCCAGTGTTTCCGAAAGGAATCACGGTCAATCTTCTCGCCGAGATATTGTTTGAACGCTTTCATTTCTTCTTCCTACCATCAGCATCGTAGTTTGACTTATAGCCCTTGTTCTTCATGTACCATGCCAAAGCATATGGATTGTCAATCTCTTTGTGCTTCTTCATCGCCTTGACTGTACCTTTGAAGCCAGGTGGAGAAACTTCATTCAGATATTGCTTAAATGATCTCATAACTTATGTATGAATCTTAAAGCCCTTACGTTCCAACGAAGAGATAAACTTATCACGCCCAATCTTACGCACATTTACAATGTTAATGCCAGTGAGTCCACGAATAGAAAGATATGCTTTAACGTAGGGAATACAAGGAGGAGAAACCATGATCATGTGCTTGTGTCTCAAAAAAGAAATATCATGGATAATCTTATTAAAACGCTGTATTTCATAGGGAATGGTATACTTGTATAACTTCTTTGCACTAATGAATTCACCCTTACGAACAGCAGCCTGACCCTTCTTGGTAAAGATGCAACTATCAAACTCATATGTGTGTAGGTACTTCATTGTATTCTAAAACCCTATATTTGTAGTGTGTGGGGAGGGGTGGGGAAATGTGTTGATAAATGGGGGTAATGTATTGTGAATGGGAGATAACCTTAGTTATTTCCCCAGATGGAACCATTACGACTGGATGATCGATCTAACGTCTCATGGTATGCTTTAGGCGTACCACGTTTCATTTTATCCATCAATTCCGAGTATTGACCGCCAGTAGCCTTGTCAGGCGTCAGTTTCGTATCAACAGCACCCATAGCCCCTGTTACATTCTTAATGGAATCCATAGATGCACATTCGGGACATTCAATGGGGGAATCTCGATTATCAACGGATCGAACGGCATCATGGACATGATTGCACTTATTGCATGTGTATTCATAGATTGGCATCGGGTAGTTCCTTAGCGGTGAGTTCTGTAATCTTATGGATGAATCCAAGAGGGATCTTCTCGATAGTCGAGCATGACTCTTTATTCCATGTGGAGAGGAGGGTAACGTGATCATCGTCTCTGTGGATGCAGTAGCCTAGACTGTGCATCTTAGGGCATGGCTTCTTGGCTTCTCTGAGTATTTCTTTGGTGGAATTCCAACCAGTCTCGCCATACTCCTCGGCGTCTATCCATATCACCTCTAGGATGGGATAGTCTGGTTTCGATTGTTTCATAGTGAATCTCCGTAGGTATTTATACCATAGCAGGGCAATGTGTGAATGCAAACAAAAACCCCTTATTTCTAAGGGGTTTTCGTGCCTGATTATGAGCGGATCAGGCGATCATGTCGATGAAGCGGTTGAGGACGACTCGGGAGGTGGATCGACCCTTCATGCTCTTGAGGAAGGCATTCTTCTTCTTGGCAGTGGTATCGGTGTCCTTCACGCTGTCCATGGCGTCGGTGGTGTCAATCTTGACGGTACGGATCAGGTACTGTTCGTCCCATCCCATCTGATCGCTCGTGGCGATGGCGTAGTTATCCGACTTCCACGTTTCGAGTCCCGCGTACATCTTATCGTGGTCGCGGAAGTAGTAGTAGGAGTGGCGCTCGAACTTCGCAGGAGTCCAGTCGGCGAGGAAGAAGTTAACGACCTTGGAACCAGTACGCTCCTGAAGCATCTTCGTGAGCAGATTGGTAGCACCCTGCTGGTTGACGCGGGTTCCGATGCGGTCACCCTCGATCTTCAGCGTACCGTTGTAAGGAACGTGCATCCCGTTACCGCTACCGTCCGTGAGGAAAACGCTGTTCACAATCTGGACATTGTTGTTCTTCTTGAAGGAAGGAACGATGTCGATGGCAGCAAGAATCGCTTCGTTCAGGGGCGTACCACCGAGACCGAACTCGCGTCCCACGGTCGGCAGCGGATCTCGATTGTTCCATGTCTGCGACTTGGCGAGGGCGTAGCACTGCGGCATAGCAGCGTCGAGTTCTCGCTTGTTCATGCGGCTGGAGAAGAGATTCAGCAGGGAGAAACGGTAGTCAGTAGCAGCATACGCTTCGTTATCTTCCTTCTCAGTACGATCCTTATCGAATTCGTGCGGCATGGCACTGGAGAAGGCGTAGACCTCGAACGGAATGTTAACCTTCTTGCAGAAGAGAACCAACTGCATCACCTGTTCCATCGTCTCGGTAATCTGGTCGCACATGCTACCAGACCAGTCGAGGAACATGACCAGACCGTGGTTCTTACCATCGCGGATGGTGGCAGTCTTGCGGAAGACATCTTCGGACCACTTGTAGTTCATCATCTTCACGGTGTCGAGGACACCCGACTTGGAGATCTGGACTCGCTTGTGGGCATCAGCCTGCTTCTTCATCTCGAACTGCTTCACCAGTACATTCACGGTGGGCTTGGATCGGACGATGAACTGGCGGCATTCCCTATCGCTCGTTTCCTTCGCCGCATTCACCAGCAGCGAGGTCGAGAGAAGACGATGGAACCGCTTGTAGTCGATGATATGTCGATCGAGATCGACTCGCTTCAGAGTCTGCTCGCGTTGATCATACGTTGCGCCATTTTCGTCTCGCATAGCATCCGCAACCTTCGAGAAGGCGGATTCGGTGATCGACTCAGGCACGTTCGTACCCTGCTGGGCAGGAGAATCTTCGTCGGATGCATCGTCGCCCGCTTCGGGCGAGGAATCAGCATCGGCACCGTCTTCGGTGTCGTCGTCTCCGGCTGAACCGGAGCCCTGCTGCTGATCCTCACCCGAATCGTCGCCCGAATCGTCGGAAGACTCGGGCGCAGTATCATCGCCCTCGCCCTCACCCGATTCGGATTCGGTGGATTCCTGCTCCTGCTCCTGCTCCTCGTTATCGTCGATGATCGACGCGAGGAGGTCGTTCACGATGTCGAGAACATCGGAGAAGGTATCGGCGCCCTTGATTCGCTCAATCCACTGCACTTCAGCAGGGGCGAAGGGAATCGTCTCGCCAGCATGGATACCTACCTTGAATTCGAGATTCAGACGGTCGATGAGACCGAGGTCGGAGATTGATCGACCTTCGAGGCTGAAGAGATCGCGGTTCATGAGATCCACATAGGCATCGAGGAAATCGCGGCGCAGTCCGGGGAACTGCTTCTTGATCAATCGCTCGATTCGTGCATCCTCGACCACGTTCACATACTGCTGGACGAGGGCATAGGGAAGACCATGCATCGAAGACAATTCCTCGATGTTATCCTTCCAACCATCGCACGGAGTATGCAGGGCGTGCGCCACTTCGTGACCGACCAGCATATCGTACAGACTGTTCGACATATCCTGCCAGACTGGCAGGGTAAGAACTCGATTCTTGAGATCGAAGGAAGCAGTCTGGGCGGCTGGATCATGCACAACCGAGAGATTCTCGGTTGCGAGGAGACCCGCGAGGATGGTTTTCGTGTTGCTCATGCATACATTATACCATATCCAGCGCCCAAGGCAACCCATACGGAAGATATTTCTCAAAATGTGGGTAAATTGTGGATAACTCGGGAAATTTGGTCAAAAATCGACTATTTTTCCCATTTTTGACGAAATCCGGTTGACAATCAGCCAATTTTATGCTATTCGCGTGCGTGCGGGCGCGTTCCTTCTATAGTCGGACCCGCTCCAACGTCCGATATCCTTGTGGATAACTTTTTTTGACCCATAAGTCCCTATTTGGCAGGTATTTACGACAAAATCTCACCAATCTGGGCTTTATATTGGATCAATGGGTTGCCTTGGACGATGAATATGGTATAATTGACGTGTCGAGGGACCGACCCTCGAAATCCAGACCTCAACGGAGCATTCCGATAATGAAACTCACCCCGAAGAAGCAAGCGTTCGTCGATGCGTGCCGAGCCGCTGGTCTTGCCAGCCCTGCGAAGCGTAGCGACCTCAACGCCGTCGCCAACAGCATGGGCATGAAGTACGCTCCTGGCTGGCTCGTCCAGAACAGTGATTTCCGCCACGATCGTGGTTGGTTCATCGTGCCTGGTCTCGACGATACGGGTGTCGTCATCGACTCGCCCGCTACTGCTGCTGCGGTCGATGCTGCTGCCGAACGGGTTGCTGCTGCGACTGCTCCGAAGGGTAACGATGCCCCCGTGGCGGAACTGTCCGCGATTCGTGGGATGACTGCTGGTGCTACCAGCCTCGTGCCTGATCGACTCAAGACCTATGTGTCTTGGGGCCATCATGATACCGTCGAAACGGTCATCAAGAGTGGTCTGTTCGCTCCGATGTACGTCACTGGTCTGTCTGGTAACGGCAAGACCACTATGGTCATGCAAGCCTGTGCGAATCTCAATCGTGAGTGTTTCCGAGTGAACATTACCAGCGCCACGGATGAAGACGACCTGCTCGGTGGATTCCGCCTGATCAACGGCGAGACTGTCTGGCAGGATGGTCCCGTGGTCAACGCCATGCGACGTGGCGCGGTTCTCCTCCTCGATGAGATCGACCTCGGTACGCATCTGATGATGTGTCTTCAGTCGGTTCTCGAAGGGAAGGGTATCTACCTGAAGAAGATCAACGAGTGGGTCCAGCCCGCTGCTGGTTTCACGATCTTCGCCACTGCGAACACGAAGGGCAAGGGCTCCGATGATGGTAGGTTCGCAGGAACCAACATCATGAACGAAGCCATGCTCGACCGATTCGACTGGACTCTGGAGCAGGAGTACGCTCCGAAGAGTACCGAGAAGCGGATTCTCCTCAAGAAGATGAAGAGTCTCGGATGCGAAGACAAGGATTTCGCTGGTCGTCTCACGGAATGGGCAGACATGATCCGCCGAGCATTCCGCGAAGGTGCCATTGATGAGATCATCACCACCCGACGACTCGAAAACGTGGTCAAGGCGTTCGCCATCTTCCAGTCGCGTGAGACTGCCATCGACATGGCACTGAACCGCTTCGACGACGATACGAAGACCGCCTTCCGCGATTTCTACGCGAAACTCGATGATACCATCGATACCAGCGTCGATGCCTCGACCCTCGATCCCTCGACGGTTATGTACCTCGACACTTCCTTCAGCCAGAAGGACGAAGTGAAGAACCGTGGCGCCCGCTGGGACGAGCAGCGCCGAAAGTGGCACGTCACTGCTGAAGCCGTCAATCTGGATCCCGACTTCTGGAACCAGTTCAATCCCACCGCTGCGGAAACGTCGCCCTTCTGATCCCCCGGTCCTGTAACTCAGTCGGTAGAGTAGCGGCCTTTTAAGCCGACAGTCCTCGGTTCGAGTCCGAGCGGGACCATTTCATTCCTCTAGGAGCATTCACATGCGACAGCCGTATATCGATCTCTCAACCAACCCTGACCTCGATCCCGCGATTGAAGACAATTACGATGGATTGCCCCCGAGCGGCATGGTCATCACCACTACCTGCGATTGCTACCACTGCACGGGCATCGAACCCGAGCCGATCAACACTTACGAAGAGGACTTCGCACTGTGAAAGTAGATAACACTACCGACATCTCAGATCAACTGAACGTCATGGTCCAGATGATGGAAACCATCGACCCAGAAGACCCCGAAGTACAAGCATTGAGCGATCGTGTCATCGAAGCCGCCATACAGATATGGCGTATTGGAGAAACCATTCTTATGATGGGCCTCGTAGGGGAAACGTACCTCACCGAAGAAGAAGAACAAATCATTACCGATTATAGTCACTGGGCTGCGGAAATCACTGACGCCCTCGAATCACACTGAAAAAGGACAAGAATCACATGAACGAACAGAACAACAACATTACTCTCATGAGCGACATCGATCCCTCCCTCTATACCAACCTCAAGCCGAAGCAGCAGGCATTCATTCACTGCATTGCTGAATCCATTGGTAGCATGACTACCACGGAGTTCTCCCGCAAGGATCTCAAGGACATCGCCAACGATCATGGTATCGCATGGGCGCCTGCATGGATCGTGAAGGATAAGACTCGCGTCGTCAAGCGTGGCATCTATAGCGTGCCAGAACTCGCAGCGTATCGTAACTCTCAGAATGCGCCGAAGGATGTCGTCGCCGAGTGTTGCGAGGATGTGGTGGGTGATGCCGTCGAGGTGCCGCAGGTGAAGACTGCCTGATACCATATAAACAGTGCCACGCGATCTAGGTTCCCTACGGTTCCAGATCGCTAGCAGATCGGTCCCTATTTTCTTCTCGGAGGGATTCTCAGAAACTTTCACGGGACTCCAAATCCCAAAAATTCTCCGGGGATATTTTTGACCCCAAATACCTTTTTTCGGAAAAGCCACATGGCACACTTCAACAACATCATTAGTAACTACGCAATCGACGCCGCAAAGGAACAGGCAATGACAGAAATCGCTCCATATATTATCGTTGGCACCCTTGCACTCATCATGTTCGTCTGTTACAATGTGTTCAATCAGATCGACGACAGAATCGATCGACGCACGGAGCAGAAGCGAATGAAGCGAATGGCATCACGGGGGTATCGACGATGAGTGGGGAAGAAACACTGGTTTTGATTACATGCATTCTGTGTTTGGTTGCATGTGCAGGGTTGTTATTCGTGGTTATCAAGGAACAAGACTGATGAAAAACTACACGATCAAATACGAAATGAATTCGGATCCATCTGAACTCTTTGAATGGAATGGCGATGGCGCCAGTATCGGAGATGTCTTGTATAACTTCTACAAGTCGTCTGATGAATTCAACTACGAAATCCCTGTAATCATCGATATTACGGAAGACCAATGAAGAACGTGAAAAAGAACTACATTATCGGGTATCCCCAGTCGGGTTGTACGAAGGATGAGGGTATCATGATCGTCAATGCCATTCGATGGTTCCTGAATCGATACAACATGCAACTCAACGACTTCGATGATGAACATGAGGATATCAGGATCACCACGAACGCACGGCAGTACAAGGATATCGAGTGTTACGGTCAATGTTATGAGTGGGATCAGGGTGGTGTCGATTATGTGATTGACATCGCAGTCGATCAGTCGGTACGCGATATGCTCGCTACGATCTTCCACGAATGCGTACACTTGTGGCAGTGGGAACGCGGACACTGGAAGGGCGAAGGCGAACGAGAAGCGAATCAACTGCAATACGAACTGGCCGATGAATACTGGAGATGCGGCAATGTCTAGAGACGAAGCGATTGAAAAGGCACGCGAGAACTACATGAATTGTTACTGGGATCAAGAGACGAAACTCTCGAACCTCTATGATGAGTGTGATGAGTTGGAAGAGGGCGATCTCGATGAATTTAGGATTGGTGATTGATGGAAGAACTAATCATTGAGCAGATTCGGCGGCATGAGGAAAGTATTATGCTGCTGAAAAAATTGCTGGCCGTGGAGAAAAAAAAGCGACCGGAGAAGAGAAAAAAGTATGAGTGGGCAGAGAATGCATGGGGTCGACCGATCAGGGTAGAAAAACGAGATGGAAAAAACGTGTAAAATATGCGGTAAAACCAAGTCTTTAGAGGATTTCCCGAAAGACAAGAAAATGGCCGATGGTCATGTTCATCAGTGTAGGGTATGTGTGTCTGCTCGTCAGAAGAAGTATAAGAGTAGACCAGAAGTCAAAGAGCATATCCGTAAATCCAGAAAAGCATGGAGTGAACGCAATCAAGATCGAGTCAGACGGAACCGTAAAGCATGGGAAGAGAGAAATCCAGACAAAGTGAAGGCTAACGATCATGCCAAACGAGCAAGGAAACGTGACGCGGCGATCGACTGGAAATCTACAAATGAACTAGAGGAGTATTGGATTTCTATTGACATAGATCCCTGGCGGTGCTACTATTGTTCTTGTGAAATGATCGAAAAACAGGATCGTCATATAGAACACATGACACCTCTTTGTAGGAACGGTACTTCTCTCAAAGAGAATTTGGTTCCTTCTTGTGTAGCCTGTAATCAGGCGAAACATTCGATGACAGCAGAAGAATTTATAGGAAAAACTAATGAGTAAGTCAACGATCAAAAAACTATTTGAAAAAATCCTCAAGGAAGGATTTGTTTCAAATCAGACAGGTGAACACGAACGAGTGATAAGAAATCTCTTTATTCATGCTGGTTTGACTGAATCATCCGTGAAAAAGGTGCAACAGAAAGATCGGTTTAATGATATTCCGAATCTGAAGAATGGTGAATTTATTTTCCAGCCATGTGGTACGCAGAATTCTCCTGATTTGATTTTTCGTTGTGATGATGAAAATTATTATGTCGAATGTAAGTCTAGTAAAGGATATGCGCCAACTTTCAATAGCGGCTTACCGAAACCAGAGTATATCTACGTCTTCTGTAGTGATAAATATAATGAGACGACAATCTTTCGAGGATGTGATATTTTAAAAGAAACCAAGCGAAAAGAATACAAGTCCTTGATTGAAGAATTGAATAAGGTTGTAGATAATTATCGAGGACACGAAGGCTGGAATGACAATCGTGGATTTGACTTTTACATGAGACCCATGCATACTCAAATGGGTGGAAGGAAGGCTGGTTGTGATTACTTTATTCATGAAGAGAGAAAAATGTGTGAAAGCCGAGTATTGGAGATGTTTAAATGATAGATCTTCGTCATGGAAACTGTATGGATATTCTTCAGGAGATTCCAGACAATAGTATTGATATGGTTTGTGTTGATTTGCCATATGGTACTACGGCTTGTAAATGGGATAGTATTCTACCTCTAGATGAACTCTGGAAAGAATACAATCGCATCTGTAAGGAGAATGGTGCGATGGTTCTTACTGCCGCACAACCATTCACAACTGTTCTGGCACATTCCAATCTGAAGAACTTTCGTTATTCTTTGGTGTGGGAAAAACCAAATGGAACCAATCCGTTTCAAGCGTCTATTATGCCTATGAAGAAGCACGAAGATATTCTTGTGTTTTATCGAAAAGCACCGACCTACAATCCCCAAATGGAAAAGGGAAAACCATACAAATGGAACTCAAATCGTTCTGGTGGAGAAGCAGGGTCAATTACACAAAACAAGGAAACGCCAATTAATAATACAGGAACTCGTTACCCATCTTCCGTATTGAGATTTAAACAAGAGCGTGGACTTCACCCAACACAGAAACCAGTTGACCTTATGGAATGGTTGATTCGTTCTTACACGAATGAAGGCGAAGTTGTTCTTGACAATACAATGGGCAGCGGAACAACAGGCGTTGCCTGTAGAAATTGTGGTCGGTCATTCATCGGAATTGAGATGAACGATGAGTATTTCAATATGGCAAAAGATAGAATCGAATCGGTTACGAATCTAGAGTCAATTTTTGAAAAATGAGTGGATGGACGGAGCATAATGTCCGATAATGCCAGTCAAGCCAAAAACCCCCGTTTTTCGTCAAATAGCCACTAAAAGTTATCCACAATTTATCCCCAATTTTGGGAATATTCCCTCGATGGGTTGACTTCCTGCCTGAGTATGGTATAATAGGGATGTCCCAGCGGGGGACGACTCACTGGTCCTAACGGAAACCAAACATGGACAACATCGTCAACAACTACCCGATCACCGATCATCTCGAAGTCCTCGTCTGCGACGACAACGGGAAGCGGATCTTCGTTCTCGTCAACACTGCGGATGCGTGGGAAGAGATCATCAGCGAGGATGTCGCAGCAGCGATGTGTCTCACCCCCGATTCCACGATCACCCACGAAAACTGGGAAGATTTCTGTACCGCTCGCGGTATCTTCACGGAGGACAACTGACCATGAACGATACGCTTACCCTCTTCTCGATCCGTGCCGACTTTCGTGGTTGCGAATACGGATGCCTCTACATCGTCGCCGCTGATGGCGCATTCTCTGCCACCGAATTGGTACGGAACGATCTCCAGCGTGGCGAATCCGATTGTGGAGTCAAGATCAATTCTTGCGAACCGATCGGCACCACTACCCTCTACGATGCGCCGCGTGTCGTCGATAACTTCACTACCTGACAAGGACAACTGATCATGAACGACCGATCCAAGAACCAGACCACTGCCGATGCCGTCGATCTCCGTCACTATATCAAGATGATCAACCGCGATGCTGCGGGCGGTTTCCTCCTCACCGATGATCTCGATCACTGGGCGGAGTACGGAATCTTCACCAAGGCGCAACTCGGTGATTACCTTGACGGATGCGTCGAGCGAGAAAATTCTAAGTACGATTCCACCGAATCGAACGATGATGATTACGACGGCGGATGGGATCCGATCGAACCCTCATGGGACGCTGTGTCCCGCCACGACTCCAACGAAGGATGGTGAACACCATGACCGAAACCGTACTACACCGAATTCCCGTCACTGGCGTGATGGATCTCCTGATCACCACGAACGGGTGCGTTGACATCTTGGGCGGAGTGGACATTCAGTTCATGCTCGCCGTGCGGACGGAAGATCCTGCCGTCGAATCTCCGATCTCGATGGAAGCGGCGAAAGAGATCTTCATGAGCAACTGCGCCATGGAGCGAGAACACTTCAGTGTTGAGGACCAGTGGCTTGAGACGTTTGCCCAAGCCGTCGAATCCGCCCGCCGTCTCCGTGAGGAGGGGCGCCGAGAAGACGAAGATCTTCTGCTCCGCTCCGACATGCCCTTTTGAGGATTGATGAATGAACGAAGAAGCAGGATACGAAGCAACTCCATTTGAAATGGAGTATACTCCATTTCTCCCTTCGTGGGATACTCGCATTACTTACCTTCTTTGTGGTAAGGACGGACAGCATTATAGAATCATTATCTATATGCTGAACGGCGAGAAGGTTCGGTTCATGATGGGCCATACCGAGAGTGTTGTTGACGTTGTGCAGTCTCATGCCAGACAGCGTTGGGAAGAACTCATGCAAGAGGGTTATTTTCTCAAGGATGTAGAGACTGCCAAGAACTCACCAGCAATGGCAAAGCAAATGGAAGACAACATGACAGAGTATCTCAAGGATAAGTCTGGTTATGAATATATGTCGGAGTATGCTCTTGACGCATGAGAGATTTAGGGTATAATACATACATGTTCACAGCAACGATATACACACCAGACGGAAACATGATGATTTCAACAGAGATTAAAATTCTAGTAGAAGAAGAGTACGGCTATCGCTATTGGTCGTGGACCCCGAACGAAACGACGTTCAGTGCCGTAGAGAATCTAGTCGAAGCAACTAGGCAACAGCCTAAGGTTTGGCGAGATATCTACTTCAAAGATATCACCAAATTTGGTGGTGAATGGACTCTTCTTTCCATGCCTGAAGGTTTGACCGAAGAAGACGAAGACAAGTGGGTCGATGAGAACCTTGGTAGTGATGACTATCATGCCATCATGACCCTTCGTCAAGACCCCGAAGATTCGAGGATTCTATGGAACGTCGAAAGCGTATGAAAAAGGAAAAGAAGGAATGGCGTGGCGACAAGGCGCGTCCTTCTAATCGAGCCAAGACTTGGGGACGAGATAAGTCTCCTAAGCAGGATCGAAAGAAGTGGAACAACAATCCCTCCGAGATTTGCTGGGTGGGATGAGACATGGAGAGAACGTTTCTCTCCTAATCGATCAAAACGCATAGGAGACATATCATGTCTAGCGTTTTTGAAAAGACCGTGGTTCGGCACCACTACACTCAGGTGACCTACCTGATGGAGCATGGTGATACCATCTGGTATATCACCGAAGCCACGGATGAGAATGGTAAGACGAGCATCGTCGATATCAACTCTCATCAAAACCAGTGGCTTAAGCCCACTGACTCTCTCTACCGAGAGATCGAAACCGCCTTCCGCGTTAACCGAAGGTGACATATGCCAGGGGGGATCGTAAGATCCCCTCTGGCGATTCTTTTATTGGAGCATCAAATGCAAGCAGGTTTTACTTTCAATAGACGAGACGAACGAAACAAGTTTGAACAAGGTCTCTATGAACTGAAGATGTCTTTCGTTGACATCCTTCGTAGCAGTGATCCCATCATCGAAGCAGGAGGCATTCATCGTGGTGACACGCACTCGATTGAACTCTTCTGGAACGATGAAGACAATATTGATCTAAACCAATTGAATGATTTGGCTTATTCTTGCGAAGGCATAATCTCCATCGTCTAAATAGAATAGGAGAAAATGAATGGCTGTAAAATCAGTATATCGTGTTTGGGTTTGTTATGGTAGTCTTACAGACACCTCCCAACAAGCGGGCAACCCTGCTCTAGAGGCAACGATCTATACAGAGCGTATCTTTGGTGACTTTGGTAGTGAAATGCAAGCAGGTATGAATATTCAAAGATACCTCACACAGTTATCACAAGAAAATCCAAAGAAACAGATCCCCTCATTTAAAATCATTGAACATAAAGTAAACGAAAATAATGAAGATATCTTCTTTGATAATTCAAATGATTAAATCATCCTCCCCTTACACTCAGAATACCATAAAAATCTAAGTTTTACTTGACAGATTTTCTTTTGGCGTTATAATTACCCTTGTAGCGGTTTCAATGATTAATACTAAAAACACTAATGAGGTTCTCTAAGTTGGAACAAGAATCATATGATCTACTGCTACTAGCCGTATCAATTCTTCTTGTATACGTTACAATCGTAAGGAAGAATGACGATGAGTAGTGAATTCAACGTTGAACTACAGAGTGGTCGTACATCAATTGTTTTAACTTTTGATAACGCATATAGTATCACTGCCTCTTGGGGTATCGATCAGGACTGTGATAACGTTGAAGCCGAAACATACCACAATGATTTTCTTGATCTGTTCTCCATACCTAATGTTCAGGTTACAGTTCAAGACTCAGATGGCGCCAGTGTTCCCTTTGCTAAAGGTAAGAATCATATGGCCCGAGTGACACCAGAAGAATTTATTCAAATCGCGTATCGTGTATCTTCCATTGGAAAGGAAATTGTTGATGAGTGAATATAGACTGCATATTGATATCCCACTAGGCACTGATGAAGAGGAAGCAATGACTATTGCTTCGCATCTGATTTCTTCTATTGCCATTCATGTTGGTAACCGAGCAAAGATGGGTGACAACATTACTGGGTTGAACTATCGTCTTGGACATGATGATGATCGCCAGAAGTCGAACTACTTCACCAAGAATGAAGAGGGTCATGTAAATAACAAGAAGACTCGCTTGACATTCGTGGAGAAGAGTCTATAATATATGAAACGGGTCGGAAGCGGATGGCATCAGCAGTAACGCTTATAACGTTATTTTCGGGAGTTCGAGTCTCCCCCGACTCACTTGGAATTTGTAATGAGTAAGAAACTAAAAATTTATGTTGCTGGACCAATGAGCGGACTTCCTAATCTAAACTGGGAAGCATTCGACGCAAAGGAAAAGCAGTTGCGTGCAGATGGTTGGGATGTTGTGAATCCAGCCGCGATGGATCGTGACGCTGGCATAGAACCAGATCAGGTGGGAGAGTATGACTACGAAGAGGCTGCAAGCAGAGATGTGGAAGCCCTTCGTTCATGTGATGCCATCTATCTGATGTCAGGGTTTCAATTCAGTAAAGGGGCATGTTGGGAACGGGCGCTAGCAAGACACTGGGGCCTGAAACGTTACTACGAGATCCCGCGAGAGGATCATGAAAGGAATTCACGATGAACCAGCGACCGAATCGCGTACCAAGGGAAACCGCAAAGTCTTTTACCAAGAGGCAAATCCCAAGGGATGAACAAATGGAAATCACACGAAAAGAGAATCAGCGTATTCGTGAGAAGATGCTGAAGAAGAACAAGGACAACTGATGCCAACTTATACTCCAGCCGATTTGATCACAGAACTAGAACAAGGCATCTGTCGAGTGATCTTCAAGAAGAAGAGCAACGATCTTCTGCGTGTCATGTATTGCACATGGGCGCCTGAAGTTCTCGTTCGAGAGAAGATGGCACCAGAGGATCTCAATGAAGGAAATCGTTTGGTTGTCTGGGATATCGAAAAGAACGGTTGGCGTTCATTCGATCTTACTACTGTTATTGACTTTACCCCTAACATCGAAAAACTAGGAGATTAATCTAATGTGGAAACTTACAAATACAAGTAATCTTGCCGTGATCTTTGGTGGTCTTGCCTTTTACGGGCAGCAGACTGATCAAATGAATCTCTTCTACGTCTTTGCAGGAATTGCCATTGCTCTCATGTGCGTCTCGGCCCGCGACAGAGAAAACCAGTGGGAACGTGACGATGAGATCGGTCGTATTGAACGAGATCGTGCCGCAGACTACGATGAACTTGTCCGACGTATTGATGAAAGGAATGATTGATATGTTTACACCTACCTTTAGATTGCCTTGGGATTACGTTGGTTGTGGAACTCCTCGAATCGAACTCGTAAAGAATCACAATCATTGGCGTGCTTGTCTGTTCAACTTTAATGTGGATAGTATGGTTGACGGGTTCGACGCCGATACCCTCGAAGAACTCTCTGAGATTTTCAGGGAGGCTGCGGAATACATAAAGAGGACGGACGCGGAAACGCCGTGTCTGTTTGAATCCGCAAAGGAGGGTAGTGATGAACTACAAAGCCGATCAGAACCCCGAACAGAAGCAGTGGGTCCAGAGTGTTGTTGAAGCCAGTGAGGCAGCGGTGATTGGATATGAAAAATATCTACTCGATCTGATTGACTATCGTGAACTTGCTACTATAATGAAAACCCTTGCGGGACTTCTCCCAATGGATCGTGACAAGTATCATGACTTTGAACACATGAAAGCAAAGCGTAAAGGTAAAAAACGATGAGTAACTATAATCTAAATGAACAAGTGATTCATGCCAACAGTAAACGAGTTGGTAAAATCGTAGAGGTTCAGGAAGTAGAAGGTAAGACTTTTTATAAGGTTGACTTCGATGGACTTCGTGAAACCATGAGTGAAAACGATCTCGCCTATTTTCTTACGGAATAGAAATGAACATCTTTGTATTGTCTGAGAATCCATGGCTTGCGGCACAACAAATGTGTGACAAGCATGTGGTAAAAATGCCTCTTGAAACTGCCCAAATGCTTTCGACTGTTCATCGAGTATTGGATGGACACGAAACGATTAGGCTGTCTAAGAATGGCAGAAGAATCAAGACATGGGTTCATCCTACCCATGAGTTCTTACTGTATCGCTCCACGATGGTGAACCACCCATGCACTATCTGGGCGCGTGAGAACGTAGCGAACTACTGGTGGTTGGTTGATCACGGGATCGCTCTCTGCAACGAGTACACCCGTCGCTACGGACGCCGACATGCATCCGAGGACATCCTCGACTGGTGTCAACAGAACGCACCACACGGGATCCTAGACTGCTTCACGATGACACCATTTGCACAGGCTATGCCTGACTACTGCAAGGTGCCTAAGAATGCAGTTTCTGCCTATAGGCAGTATTACCTGAAAGAGAAAGAGGCAATTGCCTCTTGGAAGCACAGCGAAGTGCCTAACTGGTATCTCGAAAAAAACTGGGAACATTCTCTTCAGGTGGGTTGACAACGAGTCGATGTATGTTATAATACTATCTGACAAGTGGAGACAAACCCATGACTAAGATCCCTTAAATGACCAATATGTTGCCTCTTTTTATTATGATTTATGTAAATGAGTCCCGCTGACATAAGTTCAGCCCGAGATCGTTCGACCTTCTCGGAACAAGCAACAGGCATCCAAGTTTAGGGATCTTAGGTCAAACCCTGGCGTTACGCGGACTCGCCACCCGCAACTTTTTGAGAAAAACCGAATCAAAGGGTTGACAACCAACCAGATTCGGATACAATATACAAAGTCGAGTGCGAAGGACTGGTACGCACAACACTTACTTCTTCTTTGTCCAGTCAATAGGAATCAGCGTAATGTCTAGCAACACTCTCACCAAGAAGCGTCGTGTCATGAACTACCTTGCCAGCGGCAAGGGACTCACTCCCAACGAGGCGAAGGCACGATTCGGTGTCGGTAACCTCCGAGCCACCATCAGCGACATCCGTTCGCAGGTCGAGGCCTTCGGTAACTGGGAGATCACCAGCGAGACCACCTCGACTGGTATGACCCGCTACTTCATGGATGATGTGCATCCTGGCGACCGCACCTACGGCTTCGACGCCGAGGGCAACCGCTACGCTCTCTGATCTTTATTGATCAGACCCAAAACGTCGGGTGGGGAATGCTCCCCACCCGACCCCATAGCGGGTGTCGTATAAAGGCATTACGTCAGGTTTCCAACCTGATCATGAGAGTTCGATTCTCTCCACCCGCTTTATGAAAAGTGACTTCACAATCTCACCCATCGGTAAGAAAGAAGCCGCACAACTACTTCTCAAGTACCACTACCTGAAGGATCATTCCAAGGGATTCAAAAGTGGTTACAACTATGGATTGTTTCGTGATGAACCCATCTCCGCTGAAGGCCCTCTTGGAGTCTGTATCTTCACTGGTCTTCCAGTCCCAGAACTCGCTCAGTCGGCGTTCGGACTCAAGCGAACGGAACAGCAAGGACTCTTTGAACTCTCGCGGTTGTGTTTGCACCCGACACCACAGAGTTCTGAAAGGAATCTGGCGTCATGGTTCGTGGCAAAATGTCTGCGGAAGTTGCGGCAAAGTTGTGAAGTGCGAGCAGTATTAAGTTATGCTGATTCGGATTTCCACGAAGGAACTATTTACAGGGCGTCTAACTTTGGTTACTATGGACTCTCTGATCCCAAGAAGGATTTCTGGATCAAGCAAGAAGATGGTAGTTTCGTCAAACACTCTAGAGGAAAGATGAGTGGACTCGAAGGTGAGTGGCGAGACAGAAGTAGGAAGCACCGTTACCTAATGGTGTATGATAAAACTCTTAACGTTCAATGGAACAAGGAAAAATAGTAATGAGTAAACTCTTTGGAATTCTGAATCAAATCTTTTATGTTCTGGCAATCGTTTCGATCTTTTATTCGATCCACGTTTACCAGACTGACGCAACCCGTGGGATCTTCATTGGACTCTGGGTGCCGACTCTTCTCCTCCTCGGACCAGCATGTCCGTGGGGCAAGCGAAACGAAAACTAATTTGTAAGGGATTAATTACCCCTTGCACGGGACTCGCATAATAATCCTCCGCGAACGGGGATAGTGCAAACTCCAAATGGTTTAGCGACCTGTCCGTATGATGCAGAAATGCTTGTATGAGATGATCCTTAGCGGGATGTATGGAGTGGTGGGAATAGGTTACTACAGACATTGTACGATCGCCCTATTCTTTTCAGGTATACAATAACCCTGAGTCCCATTTGAACAAGTGAAAGCCCGCCGATGTGTGAAGTCATCGGCGGGCTTTCGTGCGACGGGGGTCACACAAATTCAATATAGTCCAAAGACTCCTGCGTCCGCAGATGATACTTCTCTTGATTCGACTGGGAGAATAACGCCAGGCTCTAGTTTAAGACCGGTCACAACTTCACCTGCTCTACTAGTGAAGGATACAGTCTTAGACGCACTTTCACCGTTGTAGAAGGCCTTGAAACCTGCACTTGCTCCTGACTGTACGTCTTTTATTCCTCGATAGTTCATTTTATGCTCCTGAGAATACCCTAATATATACTATGTATATGACTTGACTTATTCACTGTACCCTGTATAATATTGGAGTGAAAATTATGGGTGATAAACATGCGGCGGGTAAGGGTTCCAAGTATAGACCCGTAGACCGCAAGAAATACGACGAAAACTATGAAGCGATTTTCGGTAAAAAGAAACAACCAAAAAACTCAAACAAAAAGGATTCTAAAAAATGAGTGAAGTGAAACTTGTTCGACTTAAGAGTGGTGAGGAACTGATTGGAAAGTGTACCATCAATGAAAATGGAACGACTCACATCGATAAGCCTGTGATTCTCGTTCCTACTGGTGAGGGATCTGTAGGACTCATGCCCTATATGCCTTATACTGATGTTGCTACTAGTGGTATTGATGTTCCAGAAGATTTTGTTTTGTTTGTTCTTGGTCTTCACGAAGAACTGTTCAACCATTACAACAGCCAGTTTGGTTCGGGACTTGTTGTTCCGCAGAATGGTCCTGCTGGTGACGGTATCGTGGATGCTGCTGGTCTTAAACTCTCTAACTGATAAGGATTAATAATGGCTAAGAGTCTTCGTGCAAAGGATGAATTCCGTGGTATGAACGTGGGACGCCCTCGACGACCTAAGAGGAAGAAGGGTAACGCGCCTGCTAGAACTTCTCGCCGTGGTAACGGTAAGAAGATGCGATGAGTAGAGCGGGCGTGGCTCAGTTGGATAGAGCAGCGGACTTCTAATCCGCAGGTCGCAGGTTCGAGTCCTGCCGCCCGTGTTCCTTCGGAGGGCAGTGTTTCCCGTGTAACTCAGTTGGTAGAGTGGGTGGCTGTTAACCACCAAGTCGCTGGTTCGAGTCCAGCCGCGGGAGTTCATTTTTAGAAAGGATTCGGTATGAATCGATTTAGTGTTGGTACGTTTCTTGGATTTGCTGTGGGTCTTAGCGTTGCAGGAACACAGGCTCCACAGGCGGACCCATGTGAGGGCTGGAAGTTTGATTGTGCAGTTCTGGAAGCAGCAGTCCTTACTCTTTCTGGTGGTGATATGGAAAAGTATTCCAATGTATTGAGTAACATGGCGTGGGCAACGGCCCGTGCAGTCAAGCGTGCAGAAGGTAATGATGTAAATGATGCACGACCTAATCAATATAAGTGGGAGTCTTCGGCACTGAATGCTTGGCAAAGACGACAACATGAAAGTGTCCGCGATCAAGTTCACATCGAGGCGATTCTTCTGGTGAAGGAAGAAGCAGATAAGAAGAAGCAACTCAAGGTACGAGAGGTGGCAATTGATGCCTGATCATTACCTTACAGTCAATGTTCCACTTTCAAATGAGAAGTTGAACGCATTGGTGGAGTTCGCGGTAGATCATGATATCACCGCAGAGCAAATGGCAAGTCAAGTCGTGCAGCAGTGGGTTACTACTCTTGTACCGAAACGGCCCTACAGTTATGTGTCTAGAGAAACTGATTGATATTGCAAAACCTCTTTGTATGAATTTGGATCGAAAGAAGAAGCATGTTTCGATCATCGTTTCAAAGGGTGAGGTTCTTTCGGTTGGTACTAATCAATACAAAACGCATCCGATTGCAAAGGCTATCGGATACCGTTATTCGGAAATGCACAGCGAACTAAATGCACTCCTGAAAACGGAACAGCGTAAAAATCTTCACCTATATAACTTTAGGTTCAACAGGTTTGGCGAGATGAGAATCGCCAAACCTTGTTGTCTTTGTTTACCTTGGTGTCAGGCATTATTTAAAGGCATACATTACACAACCCCTGAAGGTATTGTGGGATTGGAATACACATGGAACTCGACTTCAAGCCAGGAAAATTTGCACTCGATCGCAACACACTTGAAACTGTAGTTGTCAAGGATGTTAAAGATGATCAAATTGAAGTGATCAGTATGTTAGGTATAGAAGGACGTTGGGTTGACAAAAAAGACTACAATCTGTTCAAGAGAAAAAATGGAAAATGGAATTTAGAAGGTCCACCAATTAATATCTCAGATGAAGTTGTAAAACAACTTGATAATCAAAAAAAGAATACAAACATTTCAGAAAGGTTTAAATGATGGCAGATAAAGATCCAGATTTCATGGATGGTTTTGATAGTAATCAGTCCTTTGGTTTTATGGCAGTCAATGAAGACGAACTAAAGGATCTTATTGGTGGTGCTACTTCAGAAGAGCAAGTTACACCAGAGCAGATTGCAGCCATTCAAGATAAACTACAATTGATTGTTGAGATGAATAGTACCTGCGAGGGTGCTGGTGCCGTAAAAGCACAGTATGATGAACTACTCAAGGCAAAGATGAACGAGATTGAGCAGTTAGTTCTTCCACTTCTCATCAATCTGAAGAAGAACGGGGACAAAGATTACTTATATTGGCCTGGCGCACAGAGAACCGCACAGGTAGAATTACAGACAGAGCGTATCTTAAAGATCACGCAGAGTTGAATTTGGGTGGCTTCGGCCACCCAAATTTTTATACATATATTCAGGAGATTATAAATGAGTGAAAAAGATAAACCTGCTGGAGCAGGATTCTTCGGAACTAAGAAACTCTTGAAGAAGTATAAAAAAGATACTCCTGGCGAGTCCGTAGAAGAGGTTTATAGAAACTCTGGACTCGGAAAGTGGTTCCATTCTCAGTCTGCTGGCGGAAAGCCTGGCTGGGATAGATACAACACCAAAGGAGAAAGAGTTGGTGAATGTGGAGACAGTAAGCCTGGTGAGGGAAAACCAAAGTGTCTCTCAAAGCAGAAGGCTGCTAAACTCCGTTCTCAGGGTGGAAAGAATGCAATTGCAAATGCCGTCAAGCGTAAGAAAGCACAAGATCCTCAACAGGATAGGCCAGGTACAGGTAATAAACCAATCAACGTGTCTAATAGAATTAAGAAGGAAGATCGAGATATGAAATCAGCAAAAGAATTTTTAAACGATATGATCATGGAACAGTTGAACGAAGATGTTCTCAACGAGAAGAATGTTCCCACTGATCCAGGCAAGTGGTCTAAAGCAAAGGCTCAGGCCCGTGCTAAGTTCGATGTATATCCTTCTGCTTACGCTAACGCATGGGCATCTAAGAAGTATAAGGCAATGGGTGGTAGTTGGACTACCAAAGAATCTGCCGAAGAGGTTGGACCTGAGATTGCTGAAGAGTTGATTGATCTCGATCTCAGTGAGGCAAAGAAGAAGAGAATCACCAAACTACATGGTAAGTATCCAAAGGGTACTCACTATTGTGCCACACACGTTGAACACGCTGAGTTCGGTCACGGCAACCCCATTCACTCGCAGCACGCTGCTCCTGACGAGTTCGGTGACATCGACTGGTACGATGTCATGTTCGAGCATGGGATCGAGCAGAGAGTCTCTACAGACGACCTAGAGATCCATCTAGGAGAAGCACACTACGATCACGTTGAGCATGATCATCCAGGCGAGGATCTTGGAGAAGGACCAGCACACCAGAACCCTCTCAAGACTACCTACGGTGGTATGAAAGCAGCACAGAACACCCCTTCTATGAAGGCGTATTATGCTAAGGTCAAGAAGGATCAAGCGGCCCGTGCCAAGCAGATCGAACAGGAACGTAAAGATGGTATCCGCAGCAAGTATGAGTCAGTCGAACAGGTTGATGAACTCAAGATGCCCGAGAAGGACAAGAGGGGTCGAGCAAAGGATCCAGTCATCGGTGCCGCTCTAGAGCGTGGATCTCGTCGAGCAGATCTCAAGGCTCATGGTAAACTCCGCAGAGGTGATACTGATGGTGCCGAAGGTCACATGACGCGATCACGAAAACGACAGGCTGCAAGTCGTGTAGAATCGGTTGATCTTGATGAACTCTCGACAGACACTCTTCGTAGGTATGTTTACAATAGAAGAGGACAAGTCCAGAGTGATCTCAACACTGGCAGACACTCCCCTAAGACTAACAAGTCCGCAAAGGGCGTGGTTGCAGCACTCTCTCGTCTCGATGCTCGCAAGAACAAACTAGAACCAGAACTTAAGAGGGAAGATGTCGAACGGATTGATGAACTCTCACCCAAGACACTGAAGTCCTACGAAAGTAAGGCGAGAAAAAAGGTAGTTGATAATCTTTCTCGTATTGATGGTAACCACAGCGAAGCCGACCTTCGGAAGAGAGCAAAGGGTCTATTGAAAGCAAAGGGTAAGTTAGGTGAAGCAAAGGTCGGTGATACCGTTCACCTCGGACACGCCACTAAAGGTGGTTCTGGTGTCAAGGGTAAGGTCGTAAAGATTGATGGTAAGAATGTCCACATCAAGAACGACAAGGGTGCAATGTTCAAGGGTCCAATGGATCGCGTTACCGTAGGTGAAGCAATCAAGTATGACTCTGCTGGGGACTCAACAGGAACGGTCACTGGTAAGGGTAAACGAGATCGCGGACCTGGCGGTAAAGTAATGGTCAAGTATAAAGGTTCCGACACATATAAAGATGGTGCGAAACTCCCAATCAAAGCAAGAGACATTGGTAGACTCATCAAGACTGCTCGCAAAAAGGGAACCAAACCATACGATTCTCGCAATTTATCAAACCCTCGACTCACAAAGGATCATGTTGAGCATGGAGTTGATGAGGGTGCAGGTGCTGACGCCATCTTGAAGTATGCCAGAGAAAACCCAGGCGCATTTGGGAACAAAAAGAAATCGAAGAGTGGTATGAAAGGGACAAGTTATCGTTACATCAAAGACAAGAAAACTGGTGTCACTAAGTTGTATACACAGGGTAGAGATGCTAAACTTACATTTGTTCGAGATGTCCAAGATCATGTTGAGCATGGCGTTGATGAGGGAATGGCTGACAGTGCCAAGAGAGCAGCAAAGATTCTAGCCGCCAGAACACCAAAGAATGTTCACAATCCAGGCCGTCCAACCAAGAAGAGTGCAGGTGATATTGAGGCAGCCCGTCGAGAGAAGGCTCGTCGAGATTCGATCGATCGCCGCGCCGCAAGAGATAAAGAAATGCTCAATAACAGAGAAGGTGTTGAGGATATGACTGCCGCACAGGAGCGTGATCGACAGCACCGAGACAACCCAACTCGCAAGACAGTGGCGGGCGTAAGACTCCCATCAACTGACAAAGAGCGAGCATCCTATGTCAAGAAGTTTCAGGCAGACAAAGCAGGAAAGCCTGGCAACACCAAGCCACGAAAGATGCGAGATCTTCGGATGAGACTGAGAGGCCCTAAGTGAAAAGTTTTCTAGAGTATTACGATGACGAGACACCAGAAGAGAAGAAGCGAAGAGAGAAAAGCGAACGCGCCCTCGATGCAGAAAACTCAGATGATGCGATGGACGACCGTGTAGTTCCCTATAAGAAGGACAAGAAGAAATGAAATCATTCACCGATTACCTAAATGAAAAAATGGATCCCCGTGATCACGCCGTTGAACGAGATGGTAAGTTTGTTGTTGTCGATAAGGACGGAGAAACCGTTAAGACATTCGAGGACAAAGCAGCAGCAGAGAAGTATGCTGTGGCGAACCATGATAAGTTAATGGAGGGTTGTGGTTGTGATGGAACCAATGAAGACGTTAGTTCTAAGGATGCGGGTAGAATCGGTGCTGCTATTTCAAATAGAAAGGATCTGCCCGCTTCTGAAAAGAACGTAGCAAGACGATCTCTTCAGAGAAAGGTAGCCAGGGCCCAGAGAAGAGAAAAAGCATTTAATGTAAACGCCGATTCTGGTAGTAGATATCGAGTAGGAACTAAGCGGCCCGCCGATCCAAACAACCCAAAGCACAAGGAACTCGTCCGAAGTCGTGCAGTCAGTAGATCGATAGATAAGGATCGCAAGGCAGGGTACAATACCGAAGCCGTCAAGCCCGCCATGCGTATGGGTGTTGACTTCAAGTATAAGGCTCCATCCGACGCCGAGAAGGCAGCCATGAAGCGAGAGAAGGAGAGGCTCGATAAGATGCGTAGCACTCCTGATACCTCTGCCGCTGGTCGTGCTGCTCAAAGAATGATTGATGCGAGAAAGAAGACAGAAGAGTCTGTCGAACTCGAAGAAGCAAAGGCAAAAGATATCGTCAAGGGTCTTACCGACATGGACGGGCCCTTCACCGTTGTTGCCATCAAGAACAACAAGGTGATCAAGCAAGAGAACACCAAGATGCGAAACATGCTTCCCGCCATCGTCAAGATGATGCGTAAGGAAGTCGGTGTCAATGTTACCATTGGTATCGAGGACAGAAAGGGAACCATTCGCAACACCTTCAAGGAAGATGTCGAACAGGTTGATGAGTCGGCAGGTAAGTTCCGAGAGGTTCTAAACAAGGGCAAGAAACTCGGCGACTGGAACATGATGTCATACTTCCTCTACGACGGAAATGTATGGATGCTCCAGTCTGGTCGTGCAGTCAACCAAGGCAAGTTAGAGGTCTTCAAGAAGAAGGCACAAAAGGGTCTTCTCAACAGTCTCAAGTTCGAGGAGACTGATCTCAAGAGGGAAGATGTCGAACTCGATGAACTCAAGATGCCTAAAGGTGGACTAGAAAAAGGCACATTCAAGAACCCTGCTCTCATGCTCAAACTTCTCACCACAGGTGGCAAGGGAAAGCGTAAGAGAAAGGTAGAAGAAGAGAAGAAGGATAAGATCAAGGTCAAACTCGATCCCAAGAAGAAGATAGGCTACGAGGTTCGATCCGTTGGACCAGGCGGCAAGACTACCGTCACCAAGCGTAGAGATATGCCTGGTCAGGAGGACGTAGGAGAAGCGTCTGCTGCGTGGCAGCGTAAAGAGGGGAAGAACAAGGAGGGTGGACTCAACGCAGCAGGGAGAGCATCCTACGAGCGTGAGAACCCCGGTAGCGATCTCAAAGCACCCGTCTCCGCAGAGCAAGCGAAGAAGAGCAAGGGTGGTAAGGCAGCGAAGAGACGCAAGTCGTTCTGTGCTAGAATGGGTGGAATGCCTGGTCCAATGAAGGACGAAAAGGGCAGACCAACTCGTAAGGCATTAGCCCTTCGTAAGTGGGACTGCTGATAGGAGATATTAAATGGCTGCTCTCGGACTTACCCAACTCAAACAAAGAGATGGGAGAATCGAAACACTGATCAGATTGTTCAGTGAAGGACATTCCTTTATCATGGAAAAAGATGCTGATGGTTCAACCACTAGCAAAAAATTCAAGATAAGTGGAATTGTTCTTCGTGTTGGTAACAAAGATACCGAGATTCTCAAGAAGGACGTAAACACAAAGCAAAAGAGAGCGGCGGCAGTTAAGAAACTTTCTAGGTTTACTGGTAAACTATTCTATAATGGTTTTTATGGTAATGAAAAAACAGAATATGAAATCTTGGCATCTTATATGTCCAAGTCAACAGAGTTTGGTGGTGCCGCTGGTAAGCAGGGACAATCTGGTAAAGTTTCGGCTTCTGCTATGAATAGACCTACAGGGTCTGAGACTCTGGGTGTTCGGGCCGAAACACTAATTCTGGGTGGTAAATTAGAAAAAGTAAGATATGGAACTCAAGATGTAGAATGTAGAACATTCACATCTGCCGATCAGATCGCTGCATCTATGGTAAAGGGTCTTGATGACAACCCTAAAGTACCAGACTATATCACCGAAGATTTTAGAAAGTATCAAAAGAGTAAGAAATGGAATAGGTTTGAGTGGAATGAATCCATACCAAAAAACGAAATGAACCAACTTGGTAAATATGCAGGAGAGGTCATAACAGGATTGATTGGTATGTCTAATTATGCTACAAGGGCATTTCATCCAAACATTTTAAGTGGTAAAGGAAAGGTTTCACGTTTTTGTGTTCCTACCGATCCTGCATTCAGTGGAGTGGATGTATTTTTCTGTATGGCAGATGGTTCTATTATTCCAGTCTCTAACAAATACGGAAAGGGTGCTGCTGCATCCTTCTTTACTAACTTAATGCCTGAGGCATTGTCGGTTCCTTCAAAAACATTGTCAAATTCTCCATTGAAAGATCTAGTTAAAGTTGCAGAATCTCTTGGAGTAACTGAAGCAATAGCGAAAAAAGGTGGACCAAAAGGAAAAGCAAAACCTATAATTTATGAATATGGTATTAGGAAAGTATTGAAATTTTCTAAGGCGCAAATCCGAAATCCCTATGACGATGTATATGAGCCATTGCGACAAGGAAAGGCAACTCCTACTACTAGAAAAGTAGTTGCTGCTATTGAGAAGTATTCGGGCGTTGATTCTGTTGTTGTCAAAAACTTACCCAAGTCTGTCACCGCATTTTTCTGTAGGGAAATTGCAAAGGAGTTTAATGCCTCGAAGGGTGCCAATGAAGATATGGCCAAAATTTTAGCGGGGAAGAACTATTGGCAAGCAAATCTAAATGATCGTAAATGGCCTCAGGGTGACGTTGATTATAGAATGACGAATAGTGGAAAGGTTAAGATAAATGTGATTGGTTCTAAGGCACCAACTACAGATATCGTAGCATCACAGGGTCTAATCAACTACTACATGGAAACCCCTTGACACTACCTCGGTGTGTGCTATACTATAGCAACAAACGCCGAGGTGGCGGAATTGGCATACGCAGCAGACTTAAAATCTGCCGTCCTTATGGACATACGGGTTCGAGTCCCGTCCTCGGTATTGATTATAAATAGTGGTGGA
>Ga0208899_1000478_pt1 | contig 29919 bp, 51 predicted proteins | sample VirMetDEL_Nov_24_FD_184518 | JGI IMG/M metagenome (GOLD analysis project Ga0208899, IMG submission 184518) | Aqueous microbial communities from the Delaware River and Bay under freshwater to marine salinity gradient to study organic matter... | ecosystem: Environmental > Aquatic > Marine >... | reverse complement strand
CCCTCTGGTGGATTCTCCTGAAAGTGATTGTTTATAATTACGTTCCACTCTGTTCCTATGAAGTGTTTTAAAATCTCCTCATCTTCGATTCTTCTCACCACTCTTCCATTGTGTTGTATCTCAATCAAATCTTCTAAGATAAGACAGGAGTACTTCATAAAGTGTTTTGATGGGTCTTTGAATCCCATCCATCCCGTTCTTGCCTTTAGATTTACTCCTCTTCCTTCTCTTGATTCTGTCCATATATTAGTGGGTACATTCCACCACCCAAATGGATTGAATCGATTGAATTTGAGGTATCCTCCATTGTTTGTAGTATATCCTTCAAATACATCAATCTCTGGCGGCCAACTATCCCAACTCCACATCCAAAATGCTGGCCATAGTTTCGGACCTGTAGGAAGTTTACATTCTATCTCATAGAATCCATATCCAAACTTATCTACTGAACTCACCAATCCTACACCAAATTCTGATTGGTATCCTTCTATTTCTTTTGGATTCCTATGTGTCTCTAAGTGAAGATTTCCCCAATTATCGACTCGAACACAATCCGAATCATAATGACACCAACTCTTATCTTTGTGTACCTTGCCCCATCTCTCTTGGGTCTGCCATTTATAACCACTCCATTGAATCTGATTCATTACTTTCCTTTTGTAATATATATGGTCTCACGGCATAATAAAAGGAACTCCTTCATGCTTTTAACGCATAAAGAAATTCCTACGGAATTTTTTCTCTACACACCTTCGGATTCCATCCTACGGAGGTCCCAACGTTGGGTACTATTTTCTCAAGAAGATTTTAAGTTCTGAAGGAGTATATGATAATTTACATTGTTTCTTATACCACCAATACAAATCTTCGGTAGTTCCTTTTCCTCTTTGCCTCTCCATTGCTTTCTCCCAAAGGTCTTTCCCAAACTCTTTAGTTAGTGCTTCTTTGAGTTCTATCAATCGTTTGTTCTCTTCTTCGTTTCCTACCTCTTCCAATTTGAGTGCTTTCACCCTCTTCATTTTACTACGTGATAATGCTTCCTTCTTACGTTCGGTATAATCCGAAATAAGATTGGTTTTCATATAATCATCGTGTATCTTCTTACCCTTTGCTCTTTCTTCTTTTGCTTCATCGAAATATGGTGAATATTCGAAGTCCCCATTTCTGATTCTCAACAGAAGTGGTTCTGATTTGGATAGGGGTTTCTTGCGTTTACCTTTCGTAAACCATCTGAACTTATTGTAACCCATCCACTACGATTTCATATCCATAATCTCTGTTAATGAATCCAGCGACTGTACCATTGATACCATAATCTACCAATGAGTTACCAACTTGCAGATACGGTCCACCAGATGGGTCTACCATTGTGATTTCATCTGAACTATCTTTGAATCCAATTCGATGGTACTCAAAATTACCATGCCACTCAATGTTACCCTTATCATTCTCAATAAAGGTGAACTCATCGCCATAGCGATTTTTAATCTTAGTTTCTAGCATATTTTACTTTATTTCAATTTTCAAATCTTCAAACATCCCGTAGATATCCAAAATAGAACTCACATACTCTGTGGAGTATGCTGCTAGCGATGTAATCGAACCGAAGTTCAAATCATTGATACTATAATTGTTCTCCAACTTCTCCATCAAAGATTTGTAGCTGGCAGGATACTTATCCTTATTATCTTCGAGGTTTTGTAGGATATCCTCGCGCAACCTTTGTTTCAAATTCTTCATCATATCTTAAAATGTGTAGTATTCTTTACGATTATTCTCCAACTTCTGAGTGAGTTCATTGATGAAATCAGCACAGTTGGTTTTTCCACCAATGTTCCACTTTTTGAGCTTAGTCATAGTGTAGTTGGTATCGTAGGTTTTCCAATCGTAGATGGTGTAAACGTTACCATAGTGGATGATAGTCCACTCTTTGTTAATCTTACCATCACCACCATCCTCTTCATTGAATGTTGGTTCACCCATCAAATCAACGAGCTCTTCGTAAGTGAAACCTTCGATATATCCACCGAGGGAACTTCCACCAATCAGTTTTCCGGCTTTTTCTTTGTTAATTACTTTTCTCATTATCCAATCGTTTCATCAACCAATTTCACCAACTCTTCAGCGTAACGTTGGTTATTCCAACTATAGTAGGTGTCGGTACTATTAATGTTCATACCAATCTGAGGAACTTTCAATCGATACCCATCGTAATCACGAGTTCCACCATTGGTGATGTATCGACAACCCGCCGCGCTTCCGTACTTCATACAACTCCAAGTCGTAACATTACATTCAACACCAATCTCTTTCAAAAGTTCAGCAACTTTGTTTAGGTTCGGCATTCGAGCAGTTTCTCCGTATGTGAGGCCAGCTTTCTTTCGAAGGGCCAGAAGGGTTTTTTCGTTTTTCATATCTCTCTCAATCATTACATAGTAAATATAATGAAAGTATCTGATAAATCCAAGCCCTTTATGTTAAGAAATTGTTAAATGTCCACACTTCTCCTGTAATCGTTTCATATGTTTACAGGGTGTATATCTACGGAACTCTCTTGCTTTACACTCACAATCCACAATCTGATAATCAGTTACCCTTACGTTATAGTACGATAACTTTCCAGTCTTTTTGTTCCTACTACCCATCTCACGGTAGTACCAAGTCGTTCCTGGTGGATTACGATACCAACTCATCTTCTTTACGAATTAATTCATACAAAGATTCCGTACTCAGAACCGATGGTTCACTCCATTTAAGTTCATGGCTAATGTACTCAAACTTTTCCGCAATAGTTGATTCTGCTTCAACCAACTTTGTTAGATGTTGTTCTAACTTATTAGAATACAACAACACATCCGAATCTACTTCGAATTGAAACTCATGTCCACCTTTTGGTTTCCAATAGGGAACTTCGCCGAACCCATCGGGTCCGACGTTATAGTTCTCATAATACTGACAATTTACTACTAATTTACAATCCATATACTATCGATAAAGTGTTACAACCATTCCAAAGTTCTTATCGAAAACCTCAAGCAGATTTTCATAATCACCACTCATCATCTCATCACAAATGGCCTTTCCATCAAGACCCAATTGTTTCGCCAGATTCCTAGCCGTTCCCAAAAGGTAAAACGCGTTACCCTGAGGACCTGTGAGGTCGATTTCGATACCTCTGTTCTGAGTTTGTTTTTCTACAATCATATCTTATCCGTTAATTTCAACCATTGAAAGTGGAACGTTGTAAGTTCCGTATCCGTTCAACACCTTAATCACACACTTAGTTCGGTTGATTTTCTCAACACGACATTGTTTTCCAGCCAACTTAGGGTGATTAACATTCACATTGGCCCCAACATAAAGGGATTGTTTGGTTTCATAACCAGCCAAATTTCGTTTACTTTTGATAACTTCAATTACCATTTGGTTCAAAGAACGGAGTTCTTCGATGGTCATCTGATTCAATTCTGAATATTTCATTTGTTTCATTGTTTAATGTTTAACTCTCAATCTTACAGTACTAAAGTACGGATTATTTCTCTAACTTCCAAACTTTTAATGTTAAGAAATTGTTAAATCTCAATCTTCGTATTCGTCGTTCCACATCATTGATTATAGTATTCATCCAACAATTGTTGAATTTCCAACGCCATATTACGTCGTTGGTTTGGGTTCATAGCTTTAATTTCCTCCATAGAGTGACCTGCTTCCAAGAGCAATTCTACTTCATAATTGTTCATCCTTCGTAGATTTCAGTATTTTCAACATCATAAACCGTATCATCCTCCACTTCGTAGTGGTCCATCAACATCTGAAGGGAGAGTTGTGCCAATGGGGAGAGGTTTTCCATCTCCATAGCGATGTTACACAATGCATCACGCAATGTTTCATCCTCATACTGAGGTGTGTAGGGATTAATCGTATTTACCATTTTATTTGGGGTTTAAATCGTTTCAATCACAGCCATCTGGCCATTTCGTTGGAGTTGAATTTGTTCTTCAATCATCTTTCGGTGAGTGATGGTTCGAACATAATCAATCTCAATCGGTAACAAAGTCTCAGGGTTGATTCCTTGAATCGTTTTAACGATTCGGTATCGACCCGTTGGGGTTTCAGCGAGAACTTTCAATCGGTGAGTTCGTTCACCATCAATAACTTTTAACATCGTGCCAACCTCTCTGGTCAACTGAATTTCGTTTTTCATCTCTTTAACTCTCTCAATCATTACATAGTAAATATAGTGAGGAATTAATGAACTTCCAAATCTGAAATGTTAAAAAATGTTAATTACCTAAAAACAGATATATGGCCTACCCTTTCTATCACCTCTACACTACCAACTTTCTTAGCACGTACCTTATAAACATACACACCATCTGAAACATAATGATTTCCACCATTTACACTACCATCCCAATAGGGATATCCATCAAATGAATCACCAACACCATAATATATTTCAGCACCCCAGCGATTGAATATCCAAAATTCAACATTTTCCCAGCAATCTAAATCATATATGATTTTCCACACATCATTGTACCCATCGTTGTTTGGTGTGAATGTGTTGGGTATGTGAACTGTAGTCCAATCTGGACAATCTAAGCCAGGTGGTTCATCTTCGCATGGTAATCCCGTATTACAATCAATCCACAACTCTTGTACGATGTATTCTGTTATCGTATCTGTTAGGGTTATGTATTCTGTTACAAATAATGTATCTGTAACGTATTCTGTTTCTGTAATATAAAGTGTATCAATTACAGGCACATCTACATAAATTGTATCGTATTGGTATATGTAATTATCAACAAATAAAGTATCATAAACATATTCTGTTTCTATTACTATTAGAGTGTCCGTAATATATTCTGTTTCTATTAGAGTATCTGGTGGTAATTCAACATAAATGGTATCATAAACAAAGTTATCCACATATTCTATTAGAGTATCTGGTGGTAATTCAACATAAATGGTATCATATAGCGTTGTAAATATTGAATCAATTTGTAGTATATATGTTAAGATTGTATCTGGTGGTAATTCAACATAAACTGTATCTGTAATTGTGTAATACTCACAACTACCATCTTCTTCTGTAGCATCTGGATTATAGTTCAACGCACATTCATCCATACACCCAGCAATTGGATTAAAACAATCAATAAACTCTGGCATATTCCAACCAGCTAATATGTTGTTACCCGTTACTATTTCTTGGATTCCATTCGGCCCTTCTACAAAATCAATTTCGAAATAGTTACTTTGTCCCGAAATCCACTCAGCTGCGAAATTCATTTCAACTGTAGCAGTATCACCTGGCATTAAATCAACATTCGGACATTGCCAAGTTGATGGTGTTAAAAATGTACTACCACACCATTCTACTACTTCTTCAGTACCAATATTAGTAACAGTTACAAATAACTTAAACATTGTAACCCCATTGCCGTTTTGATTACAATATGCTTCATCAACTATTACATCAATAGGAACTAAATCTGGCCCAGTGGAGTAGATACACGTTCCATCGTTAATCTGAGAATCCTCATCGTAGTTTAGTGCCACTGGGTCTGTACAACCATAACACCAAGGTGCTACCCAAGCACAAAGTGATTCATCACAATAGATACAACTACCATCGTTTTCAGTTGCGTTGGAATCGTAGTTACAAGCAACAGGGTCGGTACATCCAGGAACGGCAGGATATATACAGCTACCATCATCATATCCCGCAGTATCATCAAAGTTAGTTGCTTCAATATCCATACATCCAGGATAAAGGGGTGTTGGTGGTAATTCATCGGGACACCAAACTAAGGAATTATTTGATAAATCCACATCTGGATATATCTGAGTTTGATTGGCACAAGTACCACACGTATCAGTCCAAAACTCTGTAGGGAAGTAATCTGGACTTGCAGTCATTGATAGATTGATTTGCCAAATTACCAACTCCCAACACTCACCTTCAATTGGATTATCTAATATACAATCCCAATTACTACCCCAAACCTCATCATTTATATTAAAATTAACAATCTCACCGCTATCCCAACCACCAAAATAATTTTCGATAGAGGCATACGTCCATCCTGGATGATAATTTGTGTTTGTACAATCTGTGTTTTCGAATACATCGTCATAATGCAATCCCAAAATAAGATTACTTACATTCTCGTTGTTATTCACAACGGTTGATGCTGATTCATCACAAGTGGTTCCCGGTGATGTGAATTCATTACATCCACAATTTTCACCATTAATTATTTCAATTGAGATATCACCCGTAATTGGGTCGTATCCTATAAGATTAACATCACATTGAGCGATGTTTGTAAAGTGTACAAAGAATAGTACACAAAGGGTCGTTAATAGCCTCATTTAGTCCTTTTGTTTTCATTCGTGAGTGAACCTTTCGTTCATAGAGGATTATATAACTTTTATTATGTAAACTAAGTTGTGAATAAAAACACCGAAGGGATGATTACTTACCGTAATCACCCCTCCCGCGTTCTACTACTATATATATGTACTAACTATCAGAAAGTGTACTTCAAGCTAGCATTCCAAGTACGTCCAAATCCGAACCATACGAAGTTGCGAGTATCAACACCATTCCACGTATCTGAGTTAGCATCAGCGTGAATGTTAGTGTTAGATTCTGCAATGTAGGTTGTATTTAAAGCGTTGTTGATATTCGTTCTGAATTGGAAATTACCCACTCTAGCAGTAAGTCCCAAATCCAACAATCCATATGATGGGAGTTTCAATGCACCATTGTTATCTGGTGTAGTGAACTCATCATCAAGAATTGAGTAATCAGCGTACAATCCATCAACAAAACGATATCCAGCATCAACATTGATATTTTTGGTAACTTTGTAATCAGCACCTAAGTTAGCTACGAACTGAGCAGCATCACCCACTTTAGCACCATTTAGGTAAAGTGTACCCGTACCAATTTCGTTCTGGTTTTCATCATATAGAGTTGATGTGAAGTTCTTAGTGTATCTCCAATCACCCATAGATAACATTCCATTCAAAGTAAGTTTGTTGGTAGTGTAGTGCTTTGCTTCCAATTCGATACCATTGTGTTGTACATCGATATCACGGAACTGAGCGAATCCATCAACTCCTTGCTGATTTGCCAATGAGCGAGAAATAAAACGATTACCCCAATTTGTAGAGTAAACGTTAGCATTCAATACCAAATCTCTACTATTGTAACCATATCCCAATTCAATCGAACGGATTTCTTCGTTCTGTAAATCTTCGTTTACATTGTTAGCGTAGTTAGGGAATACCGCATCAAACATTGGTTGACGAGAAATCAAACCTGCATTGAAGAACACATTTGAACGTTCATCCAAGTTGAAGTTAGCTCCACCCTTAACGTATCCACCCAATTGATTATGAACATCTGAGATTGGATTCTCTGGCTGGTCGAAGTAATCTTCTCTTTGATATGATTGGTTTGATACACCCGCTTGAACAACAGCATTGAATCTGCTTTCTTTATTGTATTCAACCATACCATTAACACCTGCCCATCCAACGTTACCAACATTGTAGTAATCAATCTTAGGTCCGTTCAATCCAGTATTTTGGAATGGGGATGCTTCAACAGTTGTGTTGATAATCTGACCCATTGAGTTTTGGTTACCCGTTGAGTAGTATCCATCAAGACCCATTAGGTTGTTAATGGTTCTGTAGTGATATCCTTTGTATTTACGAAGGTCAACACCAATAGAAGTAGTCCAATTACCCCACTCTCCTTCTAAGTTAGAGATTGCTCCAACCCAATCATGTGAGTTCATAGATGCTCTACGAATCATACCACTTCTGAATACTCCGTTATCTGAGAATCCATTAGAACCAATCAACTGCCCATAGAATGGAGAATCGGTTAGGGAATCAGCAACACCATAGGGTTGAGCGCCAGCTTGGTTATCATCAACGATAGCATCAAAGTTGATTGTACCATCTTCATTACGGAAGGCAGTTACACTATCTTCGTACATAAACTCATACAAATCTTTTCTGTATGGGTGTACATCATAGTTCTTACCACGTGGGCCTGTTCCACCACCTCTACCTGCTGAACCATATAGTGATGTGTTCAGAGTTAGGTTCTCATTGATATCCCAATCCCAGTTGAATGTAGCAAGTGGTTTGTTGTAGAAGTTTCTTCTCATAGAGAATTCTTCTCCGTTTAACGTACCACCATTTGAGTTCCAACGTTGGTCGATACCATCATCGTTTGGTGTACCAAAGTTTTGGAAATCTCTGATAGATACCCAAACATCTCTTTGGTGGTGCCATTGTCCCGCACCCAAAACAGATAGATTCATCTTATGAGCAGAACCCTCTGGCTCATATCCAACTGCTCCGAAGTACGTCCAACCTTCACCTGCGGTGTTGTAAACATATCCATCACCTGCCCACTTACTGAGCAAGAATGAACTGGCCCAACCATTATCGTTTTTACCAGTGTTATAGTTTACGGTCGTTTTAACATAACCATCGTTACCAATGGTTTCTGAAACACTACCACCTTCTTCCATCTCAGCGGCTTTAGTGAAGATTGATACAGTACCACCTACAGATGGAACAGCCAATCGAGATGCACCCAAACCTCTTTGGATTTGAATACCACTAGCAACATCAGTCAATCCTTGCCAATTCGACCAATACACCCATCCATTTTCCATATCGTTAACGGGTTGTCCGTTGATAAGGAATGATGTGTTTCTCTGGTCAAATCCACGAAGAGATAGTCGTGAATCGCCATAACCACCACCCTGTTTAGTAGCGTAAACGCCAGGGGTTCGGTTCATAATTTCAGGAAACTCTTGGTTTCCCGTCTTTAGAGCAATCTCCGCTGGGGAGATTTTTGATACTGCAACAGGTGTCTCTCTCACCTTAGCAACATCAATAACACCTGAAGTGATTACCACTTCTCCCAAAAGTGCTACATCTGGATAAACACCGATAGTACCACCACCAATGTTTTCAGATTCTAAATAGCCAAGATACGATACTACAAGCGTATCCGTTAATGTAGCTGAAGAAATTAAAAAGTTTCCTTCCATGTCTGTTGTTGCGCCGGTTTGTGTCCCCTTAATTAACACAGTTGCGCCTGGAAGACCTTCTTTAGTATCTCCATCTACAACCTTTCCACTTACCTGTGCAAAGGTACTTACAAATGGTGTAACTGCCACCATTACCGCAAATAATAGTTTTTTCATCATTTTTCCTATTATTAAATTATTAATTTTCGGTGAACAAAAAAAATCCCCATCAATTGTCACCGTATCAATCAATGGGGTTCTCATTAGTTTTCTTCCTGTATCAGATAATTATACCAATCTGTTCCTGATACATCTTTGTTGGGGAACTCAAACCTAATCGTTCGCCCCCCAAACGTAATTTCTTTTACAAAGCAGGTGGGGATGGTCGCACCTCCAGCGACAGTATCCGTTCCCTCAAAAATAACTTCAATCTTAACTGAAACCTCATCATAGATTTTAGCAAGGTTTCGTTCAAATCTCTCCAACTCCTTCCACGGACCTCTATTCAATCCTTCGTGTTGAAGTGCACAATTCAAATATGAGAATGTTTTCTTTAGAGTTTCTCTATCGCAATTGAATGCGGCTGCAGGAGCGAGGTGTCCCTTATCATAGGGATTATCCTTATAATCATCATTATCCGATGTGTACACATCATTATGCTTATAGAAATCCAATCCACTTCTACTCGCATCACCATATGGACAATCTACTGTGTATGTTACCATAAGTGGTTGTTGAAGTGGTTCTGAGTACTTTACAGAGAAGATATCAGTTGTGATTTCCCAAATCTTAGTTTGAGAATATGTGGTATGTGTAAAAAACACACACACCATTATGGTTAGTAACTTCTTGATTATCATTAATTATTTTTTGATTCCCCAGAATTGTAAATCGTGGGGTGGGTGTTGTTCTTGAAACTTAAATTCACTAAAAGTATCTTCTATATTTATCGCAGCCCTCACATGCTCTTCGGTTACATTCATATAGTAATCAGACCATTCACCTTGTAAAAGAGGTGCACATCCACGAGTTGTCCTACGAGTACCATGCTCTGCCCTCCCAGTCGTTGCACAAGTGAATATAAACATACCTTCTGGTTTTAAAAGTCTAACTATATTTTGAAAACTGAGCTCATAGTGCATATCATGTTCAAAACATTCTGTAGATATGATTACATCATAAGATTCATCAGGAGCATCAAACTCATGTATAAGAGATACTATATCTACATTTCTCCCAGGACCCACATCTATTCCTGTGTAATCACAATTGTTAAAAAAGTGTTTATTATTCCCATTTATATCAAGAGACCCACAATCTAATACTTTTTGATTACTAAAAAATTGTGGGAATTTGCTTTTAACGCCGTTCACATATTGTTGTTGTTCTCTGTGTGCCATAATATTTAAAATTTTAATAGTTTCATAAATCGATTTAGTAACGTTTCTTTCTTTTCGATGAATGGTTTACTAGCATATATATGCCAGAATATTTTTGAAACCTCATCATTATCTACTATAGGTAAGATGTATGTACCCATATGATATCCCATCATCAAATCAGAAACAAATGCTCCTTTGTTTGGTCCATAGTGATAGAACTTCTTCCAAGCCTCTTTGATTGGTAGAGTACCATCTGCAATATCGGGTAGGGTTCCAGTGTTACTTACTTTATGCCCATCTTTGATTAAGTACCTCTTATCAACTCCCATAGAATTGGCTAACTCTCTGAGATACTTTTGTTCAATAAATAGGATATATGCTAAATGGTGGTCTATTTTTTTATTGGATACCACCTCAGCATATTCGTAGTATTTTTGAATAAACTGATTCTTCAATTCATCATTGTTCAAATACAAAAGTGATGTTTGGTCTGCGAAATCATCCCATTCAAACTCATCAGAATCCATATCCCCAAACTTAGCTGCATCTGAACTATCGATATATGCTAAGTGTTCTGCGTTTTTGATTTCTTCAAGAAGGGTTACTCCCATTTCACCTTCAAAGATTCCCAATGGTTGTAGCGATGTATATGGAATAAAATCCCCATCAACGTGTACCAATGGGCCTGATTCTTGCTCAAGTGCTTCTACCTTAGATACAGACCAGAAATGTTTGATATTGATATCATCTCTAGATGTAAGTAGTTTAACCTCATCCCAAAATTGTAGAATGTTGAACTTTTCGAATTCCGTCATATAATCGGAATCCACATATAATACCTTTATATGATTGGGGTGGCACCTTCCCCACATAATAACTGAAAAAAGAGGAAGTATTACATCCAATCTGGATAAATCTCCCCCCTTACAGTTCCTAAACGACCATAATGCTTTCATAAACCAAAACTTCTTTAATAAAAATCAAATCAACAACTTATATTACAAATGTGGATTTGCCCGGAATAGATACAGGACTACCACCACTATCCGTTGAAGAGATTGATGTTGGAACAGATGATGGTGCGTTTGCTCCTGTTGGTACACTTGTAGGTGGTGTTGCAGATGTTGGTGTAGTTGCTACATTACCATTGTTAATTGCTCCAGTTGAACTAATTGGTAGTTCTGGCTCAGGAACATTAACAGGGGCTGAAATACCCAATACCTCTCTATACACATCTAATGCTGTTGAACCAACTCCACCAGCTGCCCCACTTACACCCACATTATCGATAATGTAAGTTGCGGTTGCTTTCGATAGTAAAAATGAGTTTTCGAACAATGGTGTACTCAAATAACCATTTACTCTATACAACGCTTCTACTTGGTTAAAAACCCGTGCTTGAAATTCGCTGAATATAATATCGTTCATTCTGTAGCTACCACCTGATATTGTATCAATTGCTGCCATAATTTTTCCTTTTCTTAAAATACCTTTGATATAAATATGGAGATAAATCTTTTTATTCTAAATTACCACTCATAGTCATCCACATCACCATAATCATCTTGCCACGGATTATTCTCATTGAATGTACTATCCATTATATCTTCATCGGTTTCGTTTACCAATGAAATTGCCATACTCAAAATGTTATCAATCCAACTTCTATGGATTGGATTGTGGTTGTCAATTCGAAGTGTTCTCTTTTTACCATCCGACGTGATGATTATGATAAATTCATCATCAACTAAAATATTTTCAATCTCGTTCATCTAATTCTTCGTTTGAATCTAACTTATGTTTTTCTAACTCTTTCTGATGTATGTATGGTTTTTGTGCATCTAACCACCAATTCATAGCGTACTCAGTTTCTAATTCGTTTAATACTTCTTCGTCTTTTCGTATCTCACCCTTCCAATTGGCGAACTTACGAGTAAATTTGTTGAACACCTTCTTATTCTCCCTTTCTTAAAAATATGTTGTATGACCCGAAGAGGATTTTTCCAGCCTCTCTACTATATTTAGTTAAATCCATTTCAAAAAACTCATTTTCTGTAACAAATTTTACTTCGTCGTGGTCATTTAGTTTTGCCTTACCACCAATTAGCTTTAAACACATTGGTGTAAACTCCATTTTATCATCTGAAAGGGTTCGGAGTTCATGAAAGGGATATACATCAATATCCAATTCTTCCATGAATTCTCTTTTGATTGCCTCATAATAAGATTCACCATCTTCAACCTTACCTCCTGGAAATTCCCATTTACCAGGTAGCGTTGGATTGGTTAACTTTCTCTTACCAATCAGTACCTTATCATTCCATATCAATATCCCGCAAACTACTTTCATCATCATTCATCATTTCAGCCATCTTCTCCCAAATCATAATGGTTATATTGGTTCGGGTGTTTAATGGAAGTAGAATATGTAGGTATTCAAATGGGTGTCTTTGTTCTATTGCTTGGGTATCATCAAATATAGTACCCTTAAACATCATCAGAAACATCGGATTCTCCCTTGTCGAACAGCGCTTCACGCTCACCCCCATCAATCCCAAAGTGAATCAACAAATCCAACATACCACGACGTTTTACAAAATCTGGTCTTACGCCTGTGGTTCTGATTGCCTTCACCAAATCGGAATCATCAATATCTTTTTTGGTAACATAAATCCAACTGAATGCTCCATCTTTGATAACCATCCAAGATGCTTCATTGCTGATTGAGTAAGCGATTTCCTTACCCCACTTTTTCATAACGCTTTTCATTGTGTTGTATTAATTAGTGTTTGTTTGTACAAATATACGAAATTATTTTTGATTTTCCAAATTTTCAATTGTTTTTAGGCCGCCAAAGTTTGGCATATTTAAGTTGGTATTAAGTAACCAAGAGCGATTGATTTTAATCAAATCCAATTCCTTTACCGCCGCGTTGTACCAAGATTCAAGTCTTGGGGTAATTTTTGATTTATCAACACTCATCGGATTGGTAGTGGATTCTATTAAATTCAACCAATCAGTAAACGCCACTAAAAACGATGTTTCATAATTATCCATACGAACTGGTTCATCGAATGTATTCACATCAGTTTTACTTATAGTATCCACTACTTTAACCATATTACGATTAGGTCCATTTTCAGTAATGAATATATCTTTATTTAGAATTTTGTATTTGGGTACGCCATTGATATCCTTCTCAATTACATTAAAACTCTTCTTTATTTCAGATAGCTGTAATTTTTGAACCTCACTTTCCGCAGCAATATCCAGTCTACAAACTATATTAGAACAATGATAATCCGATGGGTCGAAAAAGTTATATGCTGCACAGTAGTGGTAGATATCACTTTGACCATATGAATCATAAACCTGTTCCCCTTTTTTGTATGATGTGCGCGCACCCACCACAAATCGGTTTTCACTACCAACTCGCATACGAGTGTTACCTTTTCTGCTTGAATGGTTGAATAAATCTAATATTGGATTAAACCCACCGTCCCCCCATGCTCTACTTTCTGAATTAAGTAAGATGTAAATAATATCATCATCAGTTACATCATTACCAAATTTACCACGCAACCATTCAAACTGATTCTTTAGTTTATCTCTATACTCCTGCGCATATACCCAAGCTGATTGTGAAATTTGTTGTAGGGTTTCTAGCTCAGAATCCGTTACGAAGTAAATTGAGTATTCTTTAAAGAATTCTATTGTTTCAAATGCGCTGAACATTTGGTGGATTTCGGACTTGCTACCCAACTTATATTCTTTAATAACATCGGATAAATAATCCAAAGTTAGAGTACCCCCCATCCATTCAGATTTAACTGAACCGGGACCTGAATATAACACATCGTACTCATTGATATCATTTTTAGCATACATACCACCAACCCCATCTACTACTTTATATTCCACAGATGGTGATAATTTGTAACCCAGCTTCTCAGCCCATTCTTTTAATTGAGTGTAATCTTCTATCTTCATTTTATTTTATCTTTTATTTCATCACTTAGTGCTTCGATATCAATGGGTTTTCCGAAATGATTAGATAGAGTTTGTATAACTCCCCTTCTTTCGAAATTAGTACCATTTTCCCAAACATATGCTAATGTGGTTTTGTAATGATTTATTCTATCTTCGATATCAGATATAGATTTTTTCAAATTTGACTCATCCTCTTCCGATAATTCAAAATCAATGTTATTATCAGCTGCTAATGAAATCACACCCAACAAATCATTATTTTTATATCGTCTATTTAATTCTTTGAATGCATCATCATCACCTCCAGCATCGGGATGTAGTTTTTTAGCTACATCTTTGTACACTTTTTTTGTACTATCTGATACTGGTGGTTTTGGTTTTGTATTTTTAGTGTCACGTTCTTTAGCTTCTTGAACTATCTTATCTTCATCTATATCGTGTGGTGGTATGATATCGGCAAAAAGAGCCTCAAATCCCGGTGTGAGATTTGAGTGCTCTTCCTTCACATCATCCAGCTCCATTTTCAGAAACTTATATTGATATATCAGCTTTTTAAGATTTTTCATTATCTTCGGATGGTTCATTGACAACCATACACTCTGTAGTGAGTAGTGTACCTGCCACCGAAACCGCCTTCTCAAGAGCTGTTCTGGTCACCTTTGTAGGGTCAACAACACCAGCTTTAATCAAATCACAAAATTCTTCAGTAACCACATTGTATCCAATCGTTGGGTCTGGATTTGGTGAGTTGTTTAACTTATCCAAAAGAGAATCTGCAGATAATCCAGCATTCTGAATAATTGCTCTGAATGGTGCTTCACATGCCGATTCTACAATTTCAAGTCCCTTGATTCTATCAGTTGATAGCTCTGGTCGTTCGGTAACCATATTCTTAGAATGAATGAGTGCTACACCACCACCCGGAACGATACCTTCTTCCAAAGCCGCCTTAGTTGATAGAATCGCATCATCAACTCTATCTTTCTTTTCTTTCAACTCAACCTCAGATTCTGCTCCAACTTTAATAACAGCTACACCGCCCGCCAATTTGGATAGTCGAGTTTGTAGTTTATCCTTTTCAAAATCAGAATCAGATTTTTCTTTCTCTGCTTTAATTATAGTGATTCGGTTGGTGATATCTTCATTCTCACCATGCCCACCAATGATTGCAGTTTTGTTCTTATCAGATACTACTCTATCACAACTACCCAAATGTTCTTCGGTAACATCTTCTAATGTTAATCCCATTTCGGATGTGATTAGAGTTGCACCAGTCAACGCAGCCATATCCTTCATAATCTCAGTACGTTCACCACCGAAACCAGGTGCTTTCACAGCCAAACATTTCAATGTACCTCTTGCTGAGTTTACTACCATAGCTGCAAGTGCTTCACCATCTACTTCATGTGCAATGATTACGATTGGTGTATTACTCATAGATGATTTTTCTAAGATACCAACGATATCATCCATTTGTGAAATTCTACCATCGTACAATAGAATATTGGGTTCTTCTAAGATAGATGCCAATTTAGATTGGTTGTTCATAAAGAAGTGGGATAGGTATCCTCTATCGAACTCCAAACCTTCTACAATCTCTAATGTGGTTTCTGATGAGTTACCCTCTTCTACCGTAACTACACCATCATTCCCAACCTGATGAATTGCTTCTGCGATAATACCACCAATTTCATCATCACCATTCGCTGAGATTGTAGCGATGTTTTTGATTGCATCATTAGTTTTCACATTCACGGATACATTCTTAACCAAGAAATCTACAATATCCTTTACACCAATCTGCATACCTCTGTACAACTCAATTGGGTTAGCACCACTCTCAACCGCCTTCATACCTTCGTTAAAGATATGCTGAGCCAATACAGTAGATGTTGTTGTACCATCACCCGCATTATCAGCAGTTTGTTGTGATGCCTCTTTGATAATTTGTGCACCAAGATTCATAGTTGAATCTGAGAACTCAATGGATTTAGCTACCGTAACACCGTCTTTTGTGATATGTGGTGTTCCTTCCCTCTCAATGATTACATTACGACCACGCGGACCTAACGTTACCTTAACAGCATCTGCCAATTGATTAACCCCATTTAGGAGCTTCTCCCTACTTTCTTTTCCGTGAAAAATTTCCTTACCCATAACTTATTTTTCCTTATTTTCCGAATTAATGTAACTCAAACATTTGTTTAATAGCTCTGCCACCACTGCCAAATCCTTAACAGATATAGTTGCGGATTGTGCTAATTGATACAATATACCAATTTCAGTTGGTGTGAAACTGGTTACCGATTCATTTTTAACTTCCGATTCTTTTGCCATAACTTATTTTTCCTTATTTTTTGATTTTAATGTTTCTTTAGCTTTCTGAACTTGTTCCACTCTCCATTGTGGTTGCCCCCCTCTGATATTACCTTTTAGATTATGGAAACAATTGTAACATAGGAATCTCAGATTCTCTAATGTATGGTTTGTCCAATCATCATCTATGTGGTCTAATATCAATGGTACTTTATCATCTGTGATTCTCTTCTCATCATACCCACAATTGTGGCAACAAGATTTGAAATCTACTTTATCTGCATTATTCAGTAATCGATTCTTCAACTGATGTACTGAATACTTTGGGTACTTACCTTCTAATATATCTTTGAGTGCGTACTTACCCTTAGTTACATTATATGGTTTCTTTACACCCTTACCTCTTTTGTTCTTTTGTACTTCCCACAAATCTTTACCCGTCTCCTCATCAAAGTATCTTCGGGCATATTTCTCATATGTAGTCAATGATATGTTGAGGAATCGTGCAGCACCTGAATTGGACTTGGAGTTCTTCATCGCATAACGAATCTGAGCTTCAGTTAGGTTGAGTGGGGTTCTGCCCTTACCCAACACAAATCCATTCGGCATTACATCACCCTTTTTCATATCAATCCTTATTGGTAACTTTTAAATTAGCAGCGAATAAGAACTTAATCGCAACTGTTATCCAAAATGATTCAAAGAAAGTAAAGGTTGTTAATTCAAACTTACTAGCTATAATGTAGTTCCATACCAACCAAAATGGTATGGTTACAGCTACCGACCAGAGTGTCAATACACCAAAAAAGGCTAAAATGCCTAACAAATATTCACGCATAACTTTTTTCATTTATATATAAGTATTAAACTTTATATTTATAATACAAACTTTCCAAAAATTGGAAATCTTTTATGGTTAGTAGGTATTCTTCATTCATAAACGTATCCCTTAGCTTGTATAACCGATTCCTATCCCTCCATTGTGGAATACCTCTCATATTCCCACTCGTATATACAATCTCTACAATCGAATCCAACAACCTACATTGGTGTTGCCTCATAGCACGATATACTTCTTCAATTTCCATTTTATTTCCAAAATAGTTGTACTGAAATCAACCCAACTGCCAATATTAGAGATACCATAGTTTTTGGTGTAATACCCTGATTGAAGAAATATGATACTCCAAATGCATATACCACCATTCCAATACCAAATCCAATGAATCTAGCAGGCCACATTACACCGTCAAATCCGTTCACAGTATATTTAGTTCCCCAAATGTATAGAAATGAAATGGGAACTCCAGCCAAAGCCAATAATAATTCATTGTTCTTAAACCACTCCCATTTGAACTGACCATTCAGTTGAAAGAACACAAGAATGTGAGCCAATAGAAACCACCAAATACCATACAATACATCTCTAACCACCATTCTCATTTTCTTTAGTTGCTAGATATTTTTCATAATGGTATTCATCATCCGAATGTTGATATTCGGGATGTAACACATCTACACCAGATTCCATCTGTTGTTCTATCCAACGTTTAGTTAAACTCATAATACAAATATACAAATAAATTCTGAGATTACCAAAAGTTTTTATCAACTTTTCCACTTAGGAATTGTTTTTGCTTCTTTATGGCATTCTTTAGTTCAGATTTATTAACTGATTCTTTTTTCTTAGTTACTTTCTTTGCAGCCACATTGGTAGTGGGTGTGGTGTTTCGTTTGATACCAAAGTATCTTTCTTTATAGGATGCAATTAATCCTTCACCACCCATACCCATTGCTAAGATGTTTGTATCCTCAGGAAGATACTTCTTAGAACGAGCATTATTAACCTTATCTATGTGGTCATCAAAGATTTCTAACTTTGGTTTCCTACATCGTTTTGGAATATGTACTACTATCGTTTTCATACACCTAAATAGTTCTTAATACTTTCTGCAGTTGGGAACTTCTCAGTACCATACTGAATCAACTCACCACCGAATTCTCCAGCTCCATTAGCTGTACGGTCATCGATGAGATAATCACCAACGTTTAGATGTTTGTTGTGAGAAAGAATCACACGCTTATAAGCTTTTGGAAGGTAGTTCTTAATCCATTCGATTTTATCAGAAGCCGCAGTGGGGTTCTCCCACGGAGAAGTAGAGAGAACATAACAATCGAATCGTTCATCTTCACTCATTGTGTTAAACAACTCAATCATATCATCAATTGGTTTCATTATAGAGAAGATGCCAGGCACCTCATCCAAACGACCACCATATTGTTCTTTCTGATAATCTGTTAATTGATGAACACCACTATCGAAACTAACGAGAGTGTTATCCATATCGAAATATACTACTTTCTTTCTCATACAATCATTACTAACTCATCTTACAGGACTAATATACGAATTATTTTCTAAACCACCAAATTATATCAATTCTTTTTTTGCTTTTTCGATGATTTTTTGGTCACTCACATATCGAGTGGTTTCTTCTAAAGTTCGACCCACATTCTTAACTTCGTTAACAATCCACTCAGTTGTTCCGAACTTAGGTTGGTTATTGACCGTAACGTACTTACAAGCACCCTCAATAATGTTACCATTATCGGTTTCGTACTTAGTTTCTTCGTACTCATAGTAATCGGTCATACCATCGAAACGGCCGTATCGGAACAGATTAACGAACTCATTAATCTTCTGATACTCCTCATTTGGAATTGAAGAACCATCCTTCATACAAACGTTTACATTAAGGGAGTTACCCATTGAGAACCACTCAGCCTTTACCTTACACAGATAATTTTTGTTGATGGTTTTCACATATTGTTTAACCATTTGGCCAGCTTCTGTTGGCCCAATGTTTAGGTAATGTTTACCTTTGTTTTCACCATAGGTATATGTTCGGAGAGCTTTCTTACGAACATTATAACGAATACCCTGAAAATCTAACTGAATGTTTGGATTCTGTTTACTCATAACTTAGGAATTAGCGATACTAACTTTTTGAACTTTCAAACACAACTCCTGCCATTTCTCAACAGCATTGAGAGGATTAACTTCGATTGCTTTAATCATTGAACCATCCTTACGAACGATAACCATTGAGCCACTTAGCTCACATTGGTAGTTTTTGAATTGTTTTATCATATCTCTTAATCTTACAGTACTAAAGTACGGATTAATTCTGATATATCCAAATTTCCAATGTTAAGATAATGTTAAATCTTTTTTGTGTTTTTCCTTACGACTGTAAGTTTTCTTCGACTTCACAACCTGCTCAGTCATTTTCTTACCAATGTGATGTGCTGCTTCACCCGATGTCCACCCACCATTGAAGTCCAAACTTTCCTTATGTTTCGTTTTCTTACTCATCACATTACTAATATACAAAAAAAAGGGAACTTTTACAAGTTCCTTTATCAAATATCTACTGCATTAACTACGATTTTTATCTTAGGTTCATAATCATTTGGTAGTATGGTTCGTACACCATGAAACTTTTCAACTTTTGATTTGAAGTAATCTAATTGTAATGTACGTTCTTTCAGATTCAACATCAACTGAGATGATGTAACCATTTTTTCGGTATCTCTTCTCATATTGAGATTTGAATTCTTATCGTACATTTGCTTTTTTAGAGCGTTTAGTATATCAACACCACTTTGTGCATCTTCTATAGCTTTTTCGGCACCAATTTTTCTCAATTTAGATGATTTGTAATCATCACCTTTTGTGTATCCCGCATCATAGTAGTGGAATCCGTGGTTAGTCCTAACGTAATCATCTTTTGTGATATCCCTAACATCTAACTTTGGTTTGTGCATTTTGGTAGTTTCCATACTTACCAATCTCATTGAATCTGCCACAAAACTATGCCCCTTTACACCACCAAGCGCTGCTGATTCAACTGCTTGCTTTAATGTTCTGGATGTTAGTGCTCTTCTGATTCTCGCACCATCTTTAGAAGGTTTACCTGCTTTTTTAACAATTTTCTTTTCAATCTCATCAAACCCAACCATTAGGGCTGTATTTAAGATTCCGATACCAAACTCATTTATACCTTCAGACCAATCGGTTGTTGTATCACGTAAGTATGCAATCTCAACACCGTCGACAATTTCATGCACAACTTCCAATTCAGGTTTATAAGCCCTATCTCGGTTCTTAGCTAAAATCACTGTATCTTTCACCTTTTTGGCTACTATGATACATTCTTTAATGGGCTTCTTCACAGAATCTCCTATGCTATTTACCTTGTCCTCTGTACTTCTTTTTGTAGTTTTTGGACTTTTTACTATTAGAGTGTCTCGTCTTAGCGTGAACACCTGGTCTAGAAACTTTTGGTTTATCCGCTTTAGTTGGGTTTGGATTATACTTTGCCATTTTTACAACTCACCTTTTGCTTTTCGTCTACGATACATATCACCCGCAATCTGCATATATGAAACGTTATCCTCTAAATACTCAAGTGCGTATTTTGATAGTCCCGAATCAACTGCTTTTTTGTATAAATCAATTCCGAGTTTCTTTTTCTGATTGTTTATTTGATTAAACTTTTTGGTTAATTCTTTCCAAGCGGATTCATCACCACCATCTACAGGTCGACCACTCTTATATCTATCACGGTCAGCCTTACCCGTCTTTGCTAATAGTTTTTTAAGTTCTTTAAATTCGGGAGTATTTACAATAAAATCCTGAGCTTCTTTAGCGCCTTTCTTCGATTTTCTGTCCCGTATCGTATTTCTAATTTTAGATAAGAATACCGCAGCACCCAAACTAGCACCAGACATAGCTAACACAAAAAATGCAAATGCTGTTGATACAATATATCTACCGATTTCAAAACCAGCACCCGCAGTTATTGCATCCCATATTGAAAAATCAATTTCATTAATTGGTTGTTTAGATTCTGCTAATTTAGCTTCTTTTATCTGAGTATCCAACGGTCTTTGTAGATTAATAGTTTTTGGTCCGTTATCGTTAATCCAACCATACAACATCTTTTTCCACAATTTCTCTGGTAATATACCACCACCCTGCTTCTTAACAGGTAATGATTTGAATCCCTTAACAGCACCCTTCATTTCATTCCCTTTGGAATCTTTGAACATCACAGTGTTCTCTCTGTTGTTGAGGATTACATCAACTCTACCATTCAATCCTTTTGGTAATCCGGAACTTAACAATCCCCAAATCGTTTTTGCTGCACCTTCATGTGTTAACAATAGGATATCATCTGGTACAACTCTTGCTCTACTCTTATTCTGAGCAACTGCTAAATGATAATTGGTTAATACCCAAATAAGGTGAATGTTATTAGCATCATACCCAGCATCAATCAATGGTTTGATTACAGATGTGATTGAACCCACTTTCTTCGCTGTGATATCAAACAATAGGTTAGGTAGGGTTTCTTTGTTCTCCTTACCCTTTAACATATTGATTAGCCACTTATCCTTCAATCCCATTGCATCTACAATTAGGTGTAATGACATTACGTTGTTTGGGTTCTTTAAATCAGATGCCACATCAGCAATACTCATTCCCTTACCCAATACAAACTCTTCGATATGTGCTCTATCTTTTTCTGAAAGTTTATCTGCGTATTTTTTATACCAAGCATCTACTGAGAATTTTCCGATTTTATCTAACTCCCCAACAGCCTTCTTCATCTCATCAACATCTCTTACTTTGAATCCCGCTGCATCAATAAAGTTACTAACTGCGAATCCTTTACCACTACCAGCACCACCTGCCATAAATACAACCTGCCCATAAGGTGCTCTGTTTGAGAATGTGATTAACTTCTCATCAAGTGATTCTTTTCCCTCTACAATATAATCATACTTTTGCATGATTTTACGAACTGAATCTTCTATTTCCTTTTTCATTTCATCTCTCATTTTGGGCGGAGTATGGACTCCCAAACCGTTATCAACCATATTACCTAAGATTTTTCTCATAAATACTTTGACCTTACCTTCGGTTATGGATTCATCTTTCATAAACTTCAAATCCTTTGCATCATAGGTTTTCATAGTACCATCAACAAATTTTAGATGGAACTTTCTACCATATGCTCTAACAATTAATCCAAGTTTATTTTCTTTAGTTACTAACGCTGAATCACCTTCTTGTGCATCTTTCCAATCAACCCAACCCTCATCTACGGGTTCAGCTCTGTTAAACGCCTGGTCCAACTCAGCATCTTCAGATATTGCTGATTTGATTTCGCTTTGTATGAATTCTCTCAAGTCCATATTATCTTCCTTTGTATGGGAATATTTTGTTTAGCTTCTCTTGTCGTTGAGAACACCCACAATCTTCCTTACCTAATTTATTAGCTATCTTTTCGGCAAGAACATCCAATTTGGCTGCGGCTGTTACCTTTGCGATTGAATCACCCAAACCTTTTGATTTATCTGAATTTGCCATGTTATCCTTCAATTCTTAAATTAAGTCCTTCTTTAACCAGCATCTCATATATACCTCGAATGAAGTCCTCATCATCAGATTCCTTAACCAAACACTTACCAGTGTTGTGTACGATATCTGCGATTGAACAACCTTGCATATATGGGTAATTCAAATATCTCTGAATACACCGAACGACGTGGTCAAACGAATTGACATTATCATTTAGTATAAATAGTTTCATAAATTAAAAATCGATTCGAGTTTCTTAATTGTAGGTATCAAATCATCAAGTTCACATACCTCTGCCTGAATAGGCCTTCCTGTTACGTCCATAACGTAAACTAACCACCCTTTAACTGATGTTACTTCCGGTGATATTTGCTTTGCTAATATTTCCATTCATAATCTCCAAACTTTTGTTTTGCAACTTTACTATATTAGCACATTTTTCATAGTGTTCTATATCCGTAAAGTACTCAAGAAGTAAATTCAGTAATTGATTTCTCATTTCTGTACTGAATTCAGAACTCCATTCAAAATCCTTTTTTGTTAGGATATTGTATGCCATTTCCATTACTTTCTTTTCGTAGTTCATTTGATTATAAATATTGGATTAAAATTAGTGAATTATCTTTTGTACATATTTCTGAACATCTTCTTCTATAAATTCCCTAACTAAGTGGGTTTTTATACGAACATCAGGATACTTTGATTTCAACGTATCAACTGCTTTGATGTTCTTTGAAGAATCATCCATAAATGCGATATCGGTATATCCTTTCTTAATGTGCTTCTCAATCCAATCCGATTTATCTTTTGGATTGTTACTTCCAAGTGCAACCACATACACATTCATTCCAAGTTCTTTTTTGAACCAATACCTTACAGGAAACGCAAGTGCTCTTGCAGTTAGAATGGTTACTTTCTTATCACCAGAATCTAACATTCTACGAAGTAAATCAACATTCTTTTTGATTACTTTGGGGTTGTTGAGCTTCTTATTGAAATCTCTGAAATCATACTTATCACCAGCTTTACCATTGTATTTTGCGTATTCTGCTGGGTCTAATTTGGTTTCTGTACCATCTTTGTGTTTCACATAGATGTAGGATGTAGTAGTTGCCAAAGTATCATCAAAATCAAACACACGTAGAGTTTTACCCTCACGTAGTTGTTTGAGTTCGTTCTTAAATACTTTTGATATAAACTGCTTCTTATCCATATCACTTCAATGTTGGGAGTCCACCAATCTTTGGGATTCGTTTCTTCCACTTATTATAAATCTCTTTTCTATTCTTATCAGTAATGATACCATCATCCACCAATGAATCTAAGTAATCATCAACCACTTTTTGATAGGGTTGTTTGATGGTTTTTGCCTTTGAATACAATCCGTGGATATTAGCATCTACCTCCTTTGGTAGTAAGAAGTATTTGTAGTACAACTCAGGATTAGAACGAATCTTTTGCCTCATTGCCTTATCACCTCTCATTATCTTAGATAGTTTAGCTGAACCAGAACCTCTGCCATGTGTTACGTGTTCTAATTCATGTCGTACCAAATCTCTCAATACAGGTTGTATCTTTGAGAAAACCCTACCACTCTCAGCATCGTTTGGGTGGATTCCTATGATAACTTCTATCTGTGGAAATTCGTCATCTTCAGCATTACCATCAATATAGAACTTACCTTCTTCCACACCATCTTCACTTATAGCTAATTTCAAATCCACATCAACATCGATTCCAGCTTTATCATCTGAAAAATCACCAACGTAAATGGCTCGAGATTCAGCTTCGAACATATCTGATAAATCCTGAGTTGGGATTGGGTCTTTCCTCACTTCGTAACCCTTATACTTTTTGGGTTTCTCCTGAGTACCACTACCACCAATAGCACTTCTCATAGCTTTGAAAATTGCCTTATTGATAGTTCCAGTCAACCTATCGTACATACCTTCTAATAATATATTCTTTAACTTTATCACTCTAATATACGAATTTTTTATCAAATATCCAACTTTTGGTCGGGTGTTTTGAAATCTTTTTTTCTCATTACTGTCTTAGCAATTGCTTTGTTTGCCTGCTTCATAAATGGAATGTTGATGTTAGTTCTATCATCTACTGCCACTACTGAGTTGTATTTGTTTAGGAACTCAACGAAATCTTTCTTATGCTTAGATAATCGTTTGAAGAACCCAATCAACTCTGCTGAGGTAATCTCTTTTCCATTTCGAGGGTCGTTTAGTCTATCGAAAAAGTGTTTGTCGGTGATTACCACATCAACTGGATTGAGTTTCTTATCTGCAAATGTATCAATCTTCTGAAGGTCTCCCATTGGGATTTCGTTGATTGTTGATTCGGGAATTGGTTTCAATCCATTTTTGATTCTGAGTTTATTCAACTCTTGCTTAATCTTTTTCTGCTTTGGAGAACCAGGCATTGTTTTCATTGCCTTACTGAGTAACTTCATCATCTCTAATTGGTCGTTACCTTCTTTCTTCAATCTACTCTTTTCTCTACGAGCTCTATTTTTAGATTCATCTTCGAATCCAACAATCTTACCACCTTTGTGAGATGCATCCTTTCCATCACCATTTCCGTAAGTACCCTTTTGTCTATTGTACTTGTTGAGTTCGGCTCTGTACTTCTTTGCTTTTTCAGATTTTCCGTACTTTTCGTACTCCTTCTTATAATCTCGTTTGGAGTCTTTTTCTTCAATAGGATTGTATCCTCTAACGTACTCTGCCTTTTCTTTTTCAGATTTCTCACTAAGACCAAGTTCTTTCTCAATCTCTTTATACTTAACATACTTCTGAGCAATCACTCCGTTTTTTCCACTTGGTGGTTCTTCAATATATATACCTTTACGGCCTGGCTTATAGTTCCAATAATATTGGTTTACTACTTCACCGTCTTTCTTTTGGTCGTGAACATTAACTACTTTTACTTTGGAGTAATCATTTCTAAAATTATGAAACCACGAACGAACAGATGATGTAGTTTTGAGTCCTCTTTCAAGCACATTACCATTTTCATCTGTAATGAAGTAACGACCTGGCATTGGTTTACGACGCATAGCAGCAAGTGCTGATTTAGACCAAACACCCTCTTTCAATCTAAACTTCAATAGGGGTTTACCATTGATTGTAATATCACCTTTTTCATTCTTATCGATTGATTTTACTACTATTGGTTTATTTTTGAATTTACCACCCAAGACAGTATCACCAATTTCAATCGGAATTGTGATTGCTTCTCTAAGTCCAGATATTACTTCGTTAATCGATTTAGAAATCAAACTATACAACTTAATAGCGCTTGTAGCACTAAGATGTATTCTGTAGACTGGTAATTTAACATCATCACCCCACTTATAGATTGCAGCGCCCCATCTATGGTGTCCATCCACAATGTGGTTATCTTTTGATATGATTAGGGGTTTCATTGATTTAGGGGAACTAAACTTACTTGCGATTCCCTTAACCTTATCGGTGTATAGTTGTTTTTGGGATTTCTTTAGTTTAGAAGCACTGATAGTTTCTTTGGATACTCGTACCTTATCAGCAACCATATCCAATGCCTTACCCAAATCTTGGGTCTTTACTTGTGGCATATCTTTTCTATCAAAGTTTGGCATTAGTCCCCAATATCATCTGATGTATTGGGTGTATCATCCAATCCATCTTTGCCATCTAAGTAACTATAAACCGATTTCAGATAATCTTCAGCAAGAGTAATTTTAGCAAATACCCAACCATCAACATCCTCTACACCACTTTCTTTCATTTTTCTGTAAATACCCATAGAGTATTTATTTGCTCTCTCAAGTGATGCGAATGTCATCGAGACTTGCGAATCATCAACTTCTTTAAGGGATTCTGATACCCTTTGTATCTCTTCACGTACTATTTCTCTGATTCGTGATTTATTAGTTCCTTTCAATGGAACATCATTATACTTCTTTTCGAGAAGTTCTATCAACTTTTCAAATCTATCCATTAGAGTCCTCTTAGGTTAAACGCTGCGTTTTGAGCAAGTTTATTCCTTCTCAGTTGTTCTAACTTAAATTGGCGTAAACCCTCATTCATGTCTCTGTTGTAGAGCTCTTTGTTTTTGGGGTTACTAATCCAATCTTTCCACCCATATTCTCTTATACCATTCATATAGATAAATATGGTGTTATTACTAATAAATGATTATTTTTGGCGTTTTCCTTTGTGAGAGTCGATTCTATCTAAGATTTCATTAAGTAATTCGTTCTTAATGAATCCCGCCATCGATGCGTTCTTTAACGCTGATACCATTTGGAATACCATAAATGGTGCTAATATTGTTTCAGATAACCAAGATGTTCCTTTGAACCCTAATTCGATTGATAGTATTACTGTAAGAATCAATTCCCATGCGAATATATTCTTTAATACTCTAAGAGCTTTATATGTTTTAAATCCCTCACGCTTTACACCGGCGATTACACCAAAGAATCCATCTAACAACAATACCGATATTATTGCTAAGTATTGTTCTGAGTTTCCCATTGTGATATCCATTAGATATGACCCAATAAACCCACATATTGCTGATAGACCCATCCCGATTGATAGGTAAGTATTGTTTAAAAATATCATTTTTTGCTCTACTAATTTCATTACTTTAAAATTGTGAAGAATGTTTTATTTCATCTATAGTTTTCTGTAACTCTTCCAAGTTAACAGGACATTCTAAATCTAAACCTGCTTTAAAACTTTCTTCCAATATACCATCTTTAAAAATCAAAATGGTTGGTGCCATTCTGATTCTGTATTCACGTTTGACCTCAGGTGATGTTGAAATATCACATTTATAGTAGTGAGTTATTCCTTTAAGTTTATTCCAATCTTCGAAGGAGTTAACATCATTAAATTTAGCCCAAAATTCAACAACAACTATAGAAACATCATCATTTCCAAATGGTGATTTTTCATGTATCTTAGTATCAAAGTCGTTATCACCTATCCAGTCTTGACCATAACTATAGTTAAAACTTAGAAATAGTAGTGCAACTATTAATTTTTTCATATACTTACCTTATCTTTGTTGTAACTCGTACAACCTCTCATCGATTTTATCAAGTTGTGATTTTATATCCTCAACATCGTCTTGAGTATCCATGATGGTTTGTCGAATCAGTTCATCTTTCAAATCATATTCCGTTCTATCAATCACTGGTTCGGGAAGATTTTTTGCATCTTCAATATCAGCTTGTAATGCGAACCACATACCCACTATGGTTGCCACACCCGCCAATATCATCCCTATTGTTTTAAGGTCTAATGTAACTTGTGTTTCTTCACTTAACTGCTTTGCCATTATATTCCCTTATCTAAATGTGTAATTGAAACCAAATGTTGAGTAGAACATTTCAGTATCCCAAAATTTAGTATATTCACCTTCTACAAAAATTCCAAAACTTTTACTTACTCTCCACCCAATGTTTCCACCGAATTGAAAATCATTCCATTGTTCAAATTCAGAATTAGGTTTTAGTCCACCTTTACCCCAATTGTTTCTATTACCATAATCGAAGTCGTCATCACCCATAACATATCTATGGTAAGGTAGTAACCAATTACCATACATATGAGCCCAAAACTTTGAATCATAATGGTAGAAGTCAAAACCTACAACAGGTGAAACCAAACCAAATGTTCCCAATTGATTCCAAGCATTATTATTGAATTCGTTGATTAAATCTCTGAATACACCATCTCTAAACTCCAAATCAGAATCAGCAACTCTGTCTCCACTTGGATTTAACCAGAACCAATCATTTACAGTAATTGTTTCTCCTGTAGTTGGGTCAGTCCATGTAGATGTAAAATATTGGTCTGTGTATCCCATATCATATCCCAATGTGTACCAAGGATTGACTGGATATCCATCTTCATCTTCTTCATTTACCCAAATTTCAAATGGATTATAACCATACGCTCTTTGGTGTGTTCTGAACATAGCCCCAGCCGATAAGGAGAATTTATTACCAATTGGTAATCTTGCTCTTACTTCTGCTGACTTATAATCAAAATCAAATAAACCCTGAACTCGCTCTTCTAATTTGATAATGTGGTGTTTTCCAGTATGTCTTAGAAAGTATCTTGCGTTTTCCCAAGTCTCACCCCTCTGACGTTCTTTTTCCCAATGGAATAGATACTCAAAACCACTAACTGCTGATGTTGGTGCGGATAGTGCTATTTGTCTTTCTCTGTTTTGGTTACCAGTCCAAAAGTTTCCCGGCTTTCTCTCATAATCAAATCTAGCTAATTTTCTAATACCAAACCCTATTCTGTAATCAAACGGGTTGTATTCAGTTCCATCAACTACAACTGGAATACTATAAATGTTACCATTATCATTGGTTCTTACAAAGTATTCCTTTCTGGCTGGTTCGTATGAATTACTGATATCACCAGATGCATATACCGTACCATACTTTAGAAAATCTTTATATAGTAAACCCAACAAAGTTGGCTCATCGGTAGTATCATTTTGTGCATGTGTGCCTAAAGACACGAATAGACACGTTAATATTAATATTAATTTTTTCATTTTTTCCCCTCTTAATCGCTTATTTTTTTCCAGCGAATTTTTCTAACCCTGCGATTCCGAATGAACCTAACGTTACGAATACAAAAGAGTTGTAAATAAACTCTTGAACTACTAAATCCTTACCAAAATAACCAGTAATTAAATCTGC
>Ga0208899_1000473_pt1 | contig 30005 bp, 44 predicted proteins | sample VirMetDEL_Nov_24_FD_184518 | JGI IMG/M metagenome (GOLD analysis project Ga0208899, IMG submission 184518) | Aqueous microbial communities from the Delaware River and Bay under freshwater to marine salinity gradient to study organic matter... | ecosystem: Environmental > Aquatic > Marine >... | reverse complement strand
CTTGTCCACCACTAATAGTCCACCCATCTTGTTTTGTCCAATTTGAATCTGTAGCAAAGTCGCCATTAATTACTTCTTCTGAACCTATCTGACTAAAATCTCCATTAGTTACTTCTTCGTTTCCAATCTGTGCGAAATTCCCGTTTGCAATTCTATTTGGGCTATAATAGGTGTTAAACATACGAGTAATCTCTGCTTGTGTGAGTTCTCTATCGTAAACTGCAAACTCATCTATCTTGCCTTCAAAACTATTACCACCTGATTGTCTGTCTGAACCTATAGTTAATGATTCTGTATATGCAGCACCACCTGTATTTGATGTTGAAACTGAAGATTGTAAAACACCATCAATATATAATTTGCAATTTGCAATATTAGTTGAATCTGCATAAACCACCCAATGATGCCAGTCTCCATCATCTTGTGCAGAATTATCTGCCCAATAAACGTAATAGGAATCATTAAACCATAACATAGGTCTATTAGCATTTTCGTTAAAATGAAAAGCACCCTTTCTATCGCTTCCGTGTCCAAATACACCTTTATTTTGTCCTGTTTCAGTTGCTTTACACCAAAAAGAATATGTAGTATTTTGCACTACAGTATCTGCACCATCAGTAATAATCCTATCATCTACTCCATCAAAGTCAATAGAATACTTATTTACAAACCTATAGATAGGTTGTGTTGATATTGTTAGCTTGTTCGCTAATGCTAGCATATTTTAGTTTTTATAGCCGATTGCTAAACCACTAGTCAAAGTGATAGCAGTCGTGTTACCAAATAAAGTCATTCCTGCAGGTATAGTTGTAACTAAGTTACTTGCACCTGTAGTATTAGTCATAGTGATTGAAGATATTACACTCTCTTGCACAAAGTATATAGCATAGTAATCTTTGCCTGTTTGTGCAGTAGTTGTAAATACTTCTATTTCTCCTAAACCACCTAATTGTTCATTTAATAATGCTTGTGTATTTTTAATTCCCATTTTTTATTGTTTTAACTTACGTAAATATAATTTGTTTGTGTAGGTTTTACATATTGTTCATATTGTACTTCCTCTTGTCCTGTTGCTTCTTTAATGTATAATTTACCTATTTCTACCCTTCCTTGTACTACTCCTTTGTCATTAGCAGGTGGTGTTAATACATCTGTTTCTGTTATTGGTGCATAATTTGTAGCTAAGTTAGGTGTCGTTTGCCAACTAACCTCATATACCTCATATTCCCAATAGCCATTCGGCATAAAGTCAATATTACCTGTAAATACATTTTCTGTTGTGTTTGGTATCATATTAACTCTTGTATATCTGTTGTTTACTAACTGATTCTGCCCATAAGCATAAACTACATTTCTATCCATATCATTAGTAAACTTGAACAAAAACCTTATCTGTGAACTCGGTACTGCTTTGTCTATTCTTTTTTCTTCTGTTGTAGTGTAAAAAGTATAAGGTTGTCCGTATTGTCCGTGTATCATACTATATAATAGAAAAACCTTTGATTTGTTTGGAAAAAAAAAGAACTACCGAAGTAGTTCCTTTTAAATTATATGTAAAATCTGATTAAGAAGTTACAACAGGTATTGCACCACCACTATCTAAATTGTCAAATGGTGTTGCAGTATAATCTAATACTGTTTGCATTGGTGCAAATTCTTGCCCCTCGAAAGTCCACTCATAACCGTTCATATCCGCAAATGCAGCGCCTGATGAATTAGTACCTGTATTTAAGTCTAATCCATTTGTAGCACCTAAACATAATATAACATTATGGTCATTAGTTGATAATACTTGATTCAATTGAACAAAAGCAATAACTCTACTTTGTGCAATTAATTTTAATTCATTTTGGTCTTCTTTACTTAACCCTGTTAGCTTTAAATTTAAAGAAGGTGCGTAAACTACAGTACCATTCTCTGTAGAACCTGTAATAGTTTCTGTAACCGAAGCATTACCCCTTCTAATTGAATATCTATAAATAGAGTTAGCACCCATATCTACATCAGTAATTTCTGATGCAGTTGTTGTTATAGTACCAACTTGGTCAAATTGAGCAAAATAAATATACTTTACACCTCCTATAAGGTTTCTACACGGGATTCCTCTCCCTCTAGTTAAATCACAAGCCATTTATTTTTGTTTTAAAAGTTAAGGAAAGAGGGAAAAACCCTCTCTCCATATAATTAATTATTAGTCTTGCTGTACTACTTCAGCACCGATACCTACTTGTACCCCTCCCGAATACTTAGCAACAAATCTTAAGTTCTCTGAACCATCTAGTGGAGACATATCAAGCATTTTTACTTGTGTCGTGTCAGAAACTAAGTCAGTACCAAAATATAAGTTAGATACTTGTGCAGCAACTAATTTGTCATCTGGCATACCATAAACAACTGATAATCTGATACCTTCAAAAGTAGCTTCGTAGTCGTTGTTCATTGAGTACATATTTACATATCCTAAAGCAGAGATTGCTGAAACATATAATCTGTAAGTTTTCCAGTTCATATATATTCTTAAATCTTCTTTTCCGTAAACTGTAGAAGGAATAGCAGCAGCTATTTTTTGTAAGTTAGCAATAATGTTAGAAGCAGTATAAGCTACACCTGCACCACCATCATTATCACTTTGAACTACGTTACCATTTACTGCAAAAGCACCTGTAGTAGCAGTTAAAAACCCTTCAAACTGCCCATTAGTTGCAGCAGCACCACTCCAAATAGAAGATTCAACTGCATCAGCAATATGTTGTGTGAAGTAAGAAATAACATAGTCCTCAAATTTAGGGGCATTGTTATTCATAGCACCTGCTTTCATTTGGTCAGCCTCCCATGAACTAAGCAGCGTGTCTTTACACGTTTGCATATTAATTTGTAGTAATTTTGGTTCGAGAACTGATTCAGTTAAAGCAAGTGTTCCGTGGTCTGTGAAATTACAATCAGCATTCCTAACCAAATCAGAACCCGCAACTTTTTGCAAATTTTCTTTATATTTTATGTTTTGTAATACAGTTAAGTGGTCTAAAGATGTTGCTTCTTTAAGTGCTGCCGAAATATAAAATCCAGCCGCCTTCCCTGCATAGTTACTATTTACCGTAAAAGCCATTTTTTTTTATTTTAATTATTTATTATTAGTTAAATTATATAAGATTCTATCTCTTTTAGACATTTTACTGAAATCAGGAGTAAAATCTTTTTTGTTTGTGCTAAATTTATTAGTATCAACAGGAGAATCAGCAGGTTGATTTGATAATTCAACAACCTTAGATTTTAATTCTTCTATCTTAGCTTGATATTCAAATTCTATTTCTTCTGTAGTTTTTACTTTTTTAGGTGTTGGATTAGTTTCTGTTTCAGATTCCATTTCCACATCTGATTCTTCTACTTCATCATTACCTACTTTGTCCTTTTTTAAATCAGCTACTGCATCTTCAAGGTTCTTGATACGTTTTTCCATACCTTCCCAATCAGCTACATCAGCTTCTTCTTCATATTCTTCTTCTTCTTTATCATCAGCCATTTCTTCATTTACAGGCTCTCCTTCTGTTTCTTTTTCTTCTTCATCAGAATATAATTCTGCTATTATTCCTTCCTTTTCTACAGAAAACCTTTGTCCATCTTCTGTTTTATATTCTCCTATTGGAAGAAGCATTGTAGAACCATCTTCGGTTAAAATTGATATATCAACACCTGATTCTAAATTAGCAGAAGTAGATACGATTAGCGTTCCATCTTCTAACTTTGCCTGAAATTCTAAATTAACTTCATCTTGTTTATCAAGACCAAGTGCTACTAATATTTGTTGTTTTAAATCCATAATGAGTTCTTTTTTTTATATAATAGAATTATTTTCTTTTTGTTTGATTTTTAAATTTTAATCATTTGAGCCTTATTAAATTCTGATATGGCTTTTTCCATTTTTTTCAATTGAGGTATTTTTACTGTTATACCCATTTCTTTATTAATTTTTTCTATTTCATTAATAGTTTTTTTAATAAATCTTAAATATTCCATACCATCATTTTCATAAGATTCTATCCTTTTCATAGTTCTTGCTATATCTTTTTTGGTTCCTGCTAATTCTTCAGCTATTTCTAATAAGTTTTCAGCATGTTCTTCTCCATCTTGAACCAAACCTAGTTCTATTTTATTAGTTTTTTTATAATCTTTTATAATTTCATTTAAAGCTGATAGTATTTCTAAATTAGTTGGTTTTTTATTTTGCATTTGTTCAAATTTATTAGTAAAATATCCTTCTATACTTAAGCCCTTTAATTCTCCTTCTTTTATCTTATTCCACATTTCATCATTGTCTATACGCATTTTAACAAACCAAGTTCCATTTGGTAAATCATATCCATATAATTTAGATTTATCTTGCTCTCCTTCTTTTATCCACGATTCTACTGTTAAAACACCAGGAACTCTTTCTTCGTGTTGATATGTAGCTTTATGATGATTATTATGTTTTAAATAAAGTTCTGCGGCTTTACGAACCGTATCTTTGGAAAAATACACATAGTAATCTGAATCAGTATTAGGGTCATATCTGAAAATAGTTTTTTCAGGTATTAATGCAGGACTAACTAACATTCTTTTTTCTTTATCTATTTTTGCAAAAGTTAAGTTATTTTTTTCCTTACCAAAATAAACAAAATCTTGTTCAATAGCAGGACTTGTAACTAAACTAATAGCATCAATAGTTAGTTCTTCACTTTCATCACTAATTAATAATTCAATTACTTTAGTACTTTTAGCACTTTCGTAATTTTTAGGGTTAGCTTTTTCACAAGCATCTTTAGAATCGTATTTACACTCTCCTTTTTCTCCCCACTTCCATTTTTTTCCACATTTTTTACAAGGCATAATATATAATAGATTAAATTAATATTTGTTTGATTTTTATATTGTAGCTCTCCTTCTTATATAAGCTAATTTATTTTGATTATCTGTTAAACTATCTGTAACTACATAAGCTTGAACAGGTTGTGGTTCTTCTGTTGGTGTTAAATCAAATTTTCCACTTAATATTTGAGGTGCTGGTGTTCCTGCATCAATAGAAGGTGGTGTGCTGCCTGGATTAGTGCTACCAGGTACACTTGTTTGCATTATTTTTTGGACATTAGCTAATCCTGTTGCTATTACTGCTGCTGCCTGTATAAAACCTAATGGGGTACCTGCACCTGCTGCTAAAGCTTTATTAGCACCAACGTATGTATCTATAACTGCTGATGCTATTGCTAATGCTTTATTTTCTCCTGCTAAACCACTTAATGCAGTTGCTAACGTAGAATATGCAGATAATTGTTCATTAATTCCTGCTTGTACTATATCAGCTTTTTGTTTTTCATATTGCTTAGTTATTGCTGTTATATCTACACCTGATTTACGAGCCATATCTAATTTAAGTTTATAAGAATTTTCTAATTCTAGTAATTCTTTTTCAATACCTGATAAACCTTCTTGTGCTAATTCTCTTTGTGTTTCTAATAATTCTTTTTCTAAAGAAACTTGATTAACTAATTGTTCACTCCTAAATCCTGCTATTTGTGCTTCAACAGCAGCCCTATCATTTAATGCTTGTTGATAAGCATTTTGTAAATCTATATTGTCTTTATTAGCATCTAATTCTAATTTAGCCGCATTAACTCTTTTATCAGCTAATTCAAGCATATCTTTTTCTTGAGTATCTAATATTTCTCCTAATTTTTTATTAGCTTCTAACCTTTGTTCGAATGTTTTAGTTTCATCATCTCTAATTTGTCTTTGAACTTCAGCTAATTTATCATTTTTTTCAATTAATCCTTGTAATCTTACTTCAGCTATTCTTGCTTCTTTATTAGCTGCTGTTGTAGCTTTTGCTTGCTCATAATTACCTTTGATAGTTATATCTGATATGCCTTCAGCTACTTTTTCATAAATAGCACCTATTTCTGTTACTGCATCTCCAAAATTTGTAACTATATTTTTTCCTGCATCTATAGCAGCTTTTCCTGTTTTTTCAATATCTGTTATAGTTTCTCCTATAGATACTCTTAGTTCTGCTATTTTACCTTCATCTCCACCACCTAAAAATGATTGTTCCCAAGCTAATTGTCCTTGTTGTATAGCTAATTTAATAGCTTGAAAAGATAATTTTAATGGTGTTATAGCAATTGTAACTATACCTTTTATAACACTACCTAATCCATTAAATCTGTCTGTTGATGCAGTTACCCAAACAACAACATCAGTTAAAGTTTCTACAACTTGATTAAAAGTAGTTGATATAGTAGTTACAACAGTATTAAATAAATCAATTGCTTTTTGATTCCTTTCCAATGCTTCTTTTAACGCTGCAAATGCTGCTACTATTAATCCTATTCCTGCAGCTTTTAATGCAGTACCGAAACCTTTAACAACTGTAGATAACCCTTTAAAACCTTTTTCGCTATCTTTAGTTGCTTGTTCTAATTCTTCTACACTTTTTTTATTTTCATCTATTTGGTTTTCAATTTCTTTCAAACCTATTTTTTCTAATTTTAATTCTTTATTAGTTTCTTCAATTTGTTGTTGTAATGCGTAAAAACCTGCTGCACCTGTTTTAGGTGTTTCTTTTAATTGGGCTTCCATTAAAACTAATTCTTTTTCTAAATCAGTAATAACACTTTTTTGAATACTTAACTGTTCATTTAAGTTTTTTTGTTCTTCTTGTGCTTCACTTAATGTTTGAGTGTATTCTTTTGTTTCTTTTGTTGCTGATTTAATGTTAGTTTTTACATCAAATACTAATTCTTCTTTAGCCATATCTTAAATAGTTTGTTGTATTTTATTTGTCCATAATCTTATACTTGCTGTCCATTGTATATATGTTTCATTTAACCCTGTTACTGCAACACCAAATGATGTAGCCGTTGCATCTTTCATTCTTGCGTTAAGATGTAATCCACTTGTACCTGAATTAACTAAGTAATTTTGGTGTTGATGATATGTAGAAGCTAATCCATTACTAAAAGTTACTGCACCTAATACTTGTATATAACCATAATCTCCTGCTGTTCCTACTCCTACACCTGTATTTACACCTACTATATGTATTTCAAAACCCATTACTGAATTAGCTACTTTTTCAATAAATTTATTTGTTATAAATTGAGTATATAATAATGTTTCTGTGTCATCTTCAGTATTTCCTGATTGTTGTATAAAAGATGTTTGAGCAGACCCTAATATTGCATTATATCCTCCACCTGCCATTACTATTTCTCCTTGATTTTGTAATAAACCATAAGAACCACCTAAAATAGATGAATTATTTACACCATTTTCTATTTGGTGTTTTTCTCCATTCATTACATTGTTGAAGTTATTTCCTTTTGTAATGTTTTCTTGACCATTTAATATAGTGTTTTTAGTACCATTATCTGTAGCACCACCACTTCTGTTATTTAATATATTAGAAAAATTGCTTTGTAATTTAGAATTATAATTGAAAGCTGAACAAGTTCCTGTAGCTTCATTATATGTATATCCATAAGCTTCACAAGCTAATTGATTAGGTGGAAATTCATATGTTCCATCAGTAAATATTACTTCTCCTGTACTTGTAACCTCTTTAGGTTTTATGTTATAGCCTTTTAAATAATCCATTATCCTATTAATATAAATTCGACTGTAGATAAGTCTTTAGGTTTATAATCTATTTTATTTACCCTATATGCTCTGTTTTTAATCATTACATTTTTAGAAAAATCAAAATCATTTATATCAGAAGCATTCAAATTGACTTTCAAAGTCATATATTTAGTATCAGGATTATACAATTCACTATAATATCTACTCCAATATTTTTGATATAAATTATTTATAGGACTATCTCCGCATAATAATTGTATAGTACCAAAGTTTAAATCATCATCAGTTGATGCACTAATTAAATTAGATGTATGTGAAAATCTTAAATACCCTGTTGCTTGTTCTCCTGAAACACCATTTTGAGTAGGTATTTTATATGTTGTATTTCCTGTAAATAGAAAAGGACTTGATTCTATTTTATATAATATTCTTGGATTATTATCAAAACTTTCAAATTCTGTTTGTTCATCATTACTTGCATATATAACAGGTATAATAAAATCATTTATATAATCAGCTATAGGCTTTATTAATGTTGCTGAAAAAGGTGACGCACTTATTTCTTCTTCTCCTGTTAAAATACTCATAGCATTATTAATACCAAGATGTATTTCAGTACCATAATCTTTTATATTTAAGCTATTATAATAAGTAGTAGGATAATCACTATCATCATCTTCATATTTGAATATAGTTTTATTAGCTAAATCCAAAGGAGTTAGTTTAATTTGTGTTTCATCTATTTTATCTGTCCAATCATATAATATGTTTCTTTCTATTAAAGATGTTCCAACAGCATCTAATGAAAATATAGTATTATATGGTTCTATTATTATTCTATTAGGATTGTCTTTGTCTTGTATCATAACTAAATTAAACATATTAACAAAACCTTTAATAAATTCCCATTGACCTAATTCTCCCCTTAAAGTATGTAAAAGAATAGAATTAGTTATTCTGTTAATAGTTACACTACCATATATTCTAGCACCAAATTGATAAGGACTAGAGTTTACACAAATAAATGAATTTAATGCTGATGATTGTGCTTGAAATTCTAGAGTATCTCCTGATTGTAATGCTATGTTTAAAGTAGTGTTATAAGAATATTGTCCTCCTGAACTTCCTATATATTGACTTTGAAAATTATGTACTGTTTGAGCACCTGTTGTATCTGTATGTAACAACCTAACTCTAATAGCATTCCCTGCTGCTTGACATCTGAATACAGCTTTAGCAACAATATCATAAACTGTATTATCTGCTGTACAAGTAAATACATTAGTTGTTTGATTATAACCCCATTCATTTGAGAAATTGTTAGAATTACAATCTAAATTAACCCAAGCTGTATTAATAGTTTGTGTATGTAAATATGTGAATTGTGTTTTACCTGTATGTATAGTATCATTTGGTGCATTACCTGTACCCCAATTAAAATCCATAAATAGATTAGTAAAATCTGTACTATCTAAAAATTCTGATTTATATGTAAAAGGTGTATCATCAAATATTGAATCTAAAATATATTTACAACTAATCCAAGGTCTAAAAGCATCTTCTAAAGTATCCAATATAGGAAAGTTATTAGCATCTACATCATAATCTCCTTTCCAATTAACAAAAGGATATTTTAGTACATTAGTGTTGTTTACCCCTAAAGCTGCATCATAAGCATTAGAATTAGTAGATAAAGGATTTAACAAAGTTATTCCTGTACTATCATACCAACTCGCTTTTATATTAGTTTTATTATAATCGTGGTCTAATTCTGAAAAATCTAAATCTTTAAAGCTTTTATTTTCTAGTATGTCTTTTAGTGCTACAGGTTCAGAATATAAATTAACATTATAACTTATTTCTCCTTCTTTATTTGTTATATCTATTAATCTTAAATACCCTTCAAATATATTATATCCATCTTGTTTTAATATACATTTAGTTTTTACATAAGGATTAAACCCTAAACTATCTTGTGTTCTTGTAACATCAAAAATATGGCTAAATATCTTGTTGTTTCTTTTTGTTGCAGGTAAGTTGAAGTCTTTAGAATAGCTTTGCGTTTTTTCAGCTATATTTTTAAAATTATCAATAGATAAAGTCAATGGTATATCTTCTTCTTCATATAAATCGCATATTACTTGACCATCAGATAAATCTCCATAACCTTGTGATGGTGCATTAATAGCATCTTTTATACTTACAAACTCTATATTAATTGTAGTACCATTACTATTTCTATAATCTATTATTAAATCTTCCTCTGTATTAGCAGCAGTAAAATTAACTATATGAGTTGTTGTACTTGATGTAGATAAATTAGCTGTCATACCACCACCAAGTGTTGTTGTTAAATTAGGGTTTCCTATTAATAAAGTTCCACCAGAACCAATTTGTGTTATTTTAATTCTTAATTCATATAATATACCTACGTTTAAATTCTGTATTTTTTGATATACACCACTACTAGAAATAGCACCATTGTTTGAATATAATATTAATCTATCTGAATAACTTTGACTAGGTGCAGTTACGTTAGCATAAAAACCACCTGTACTTCTCCAAGTTCTCCAAGCAGGTATTGGTGGGTTAGCAGTTACAGCATCTAATGATGGGTCTAATGAAGATGTTCCTACATCATAATTAGCTAACCAATTTAGAAAGAAAAAATAAGGTGTATCAGCTACATATTCACTTAATACAGGATATGAGGTAGTTGAATAAACACCTTTATAGCTTTGTGGATATAATACTAATTGTACTGACATTATACTGATTGTGTTCTTTTATTTTTAGTTTTTTCTATTTCAAAAGTATATTGTATAAGCTTATCGTTTGCTTTTGTTTTTCTTATATAATTAGATGTAATAACTCTAACAGGCTCTACATATTTATTAACTATACCATATCTAGTATCATTTACATCACTATCATAGCCATTTAATAAATATACATCTGTACTATTCATTAAATTTTCAAACCATATTGCTTCATCTTCATTTATAAAATCAGTATTTATACTTATTAATTGTTTTGTGTTTACTCTAAAGTTTTTCTTACCACCTTTAAATCCTCTTATTCTATATTTGTTTTCGTTCCAAGTACCTGATTGTTGTGTGTATGTTGTTCTGTTAGTTTGTAATGATTTAACTGACTTCTTTTTAAACGTATAATAATCCCAAGTACCATATTGATTAAGCCAAGTTAACCTAATACTTTCAAAACCTTTACAACTATTACCTATTATATTTATAGTATATAGCTGACTAATAGCTTCTTCTTCATCATCAAAAGCTTGTATTGTATAATAAGCTGTATTTGCTTTATGAGTATCCCAATCTGTACTCCAATTATCTAAGTTAGCAGGAAAAGCACCAAAGTACATAACTCTAGTATTAGAAAAATCATTATTATATTGAAATCCACCATTAGTATCAGTACAATCTATACGAATAGAAGAACCTTGTTGTGCACCTGTTCTATCATATAAATTTATATTAATATAAGCCATCATATTAATTGTAGCATTATCAGTTCCAACTTGAAAGCTATAAGTACCACTATTAAGAAAGTTTAAAAAAGATAAAGTACCATAATCTGTTAATTTAGCATATTGTGTTGTAGGTGCATTACTTAAAAATTTACCTAATGTTCCATAATAATCATTTAATACTAATTTATCTCCATCTAAATTATAACCATAATTACCTCTTACTACCTTTAACACTTCATCAAAATCTAATACCCCATTGAAATAAAAATATTTAAATGATTGTTGAGCTTGCAATAATGTTTGTGGTGTTCCTACTGCATCAGCAGTATTATAATATTCTATATTAAATGCTAAACCAAAATATCTTGCATTGTTTTTATTATTAGCATACTTATCAATTAAATGTATAGGGTGTGGATTATCATCAGAATATGCTGTTCCTTTATATTGACTTGCTATAGTATCAAAATTAGTACCCTGATGTTGTGCAGATACATAGCTTTCTAAAACAGGTTGTAAAGAAAATATACCTCTACCAACATTATTAGGGGTTACTTTTAATTTAGCTATATAAGAACTTGGATTATAAATATTACTTGATTCTTCATCAATATAAATTTCAGCAGTAAATTTTACATTATATTTTGTTGCAACCAAAGTATCGCTTGATACTGTAAATATTATATCTTGTCCAACAGGTAAAGTTTTATATAATGGTGCTTGTTCTATTATTATACTCATAGATTTTTTATATTAATTAAAAGTTCTTTTTTTATATTTATTAAAATATCATCAGGAAATTTAGCTAAACCTAAACCTAAAGGTCTTTGAAAAAAACTAATTCCTTTTATACCATCTCTTTTTATTTTTTTACTTATTAAATATGCCAAACCTGAAATATATTGTCCTGTTTTTTTAGACCTACCCCTTTTAATTCCTTTAGGATTAATACCTCTCATTTTAATCCATTTTGATAATATATCAACAGGAGGACCTTTACTCCTATATTTAAAAGGACTTTCTATATTTCTTCCATCATAAGTAGTATATTCATTTATTTTTTTATTACCTGATACTCCTTTATCTACAAACTCTCCATAATTATCCATATAAAATTTAACACTATATCCATCAGGTGTTTTATTTACAGTAAATTTTAAAGAGTTGTATAAATCATTAGTTACGTTTTTCTTTTTTCTAGTTAAATTACTTTTAGATTGTTGAATAACAAACTTACCAAATGATTCTAAGTATCTTTCTAATGCTTTCACTATACACTAGCTACAAATATTTCTACATCTAAAGTAGCAGCAGGACTAACTTGTAAACTTGTTAAATCAGCCATAGTACCAAAGCTTGGAGATGTATCTGCTTCTGCTAACATAACATCTTCTGCTGCACATAGTATATGTGATTGTCCTGCTTTCAGTAATACTTGATATAAAGTAGCTGCACCAACTACTGCTAGTTCTAAAGTATTAGTAGCATCTAAGTTGGTTACTCTGATATATCTAACATCTTCTTTATCTATTTGTACTGCTGAACCATAAGAGTTAGTATTAAAAGTTGCTATATGTGTTGTTTGCCCTGTGGTACAAGTTACTATACGTTCATATACGTTGTTTATACCTGTTGTTGTTACTGTATTAGTAGTTCCTCTTACTGCACCATTAAGGACTACTGATTCACTAATTGTTGTTGTTAAATCTGCCATTTGTTATATTTTATAAGTTATTTTTGGTGGTATTAATTGTATCGTTAATTTTCCTATTTTAAATTTAAACATTATTGTATTGCATCTGTTGTTGCTTGTGGTGCTATACAAGTATTATATTCATTTTCTATTATAACAGGTAAAGTAAATACCCAGCCTGTTACTGCACTATCAAATCTTTCTGTAAATGGTTCTAAGTTTATATCTCCTTCTGTAAAATATTTAGGAATATCATTTAATCCTTGATTAGATAATAATAAACTTTCTCCATTTTTAAACGTTCCAATAAAGTCATTACTTATTTGTAAACAATCTGATAATACTTCTTGTTCATTTGATTGGTCTGGAAACACTAAATCCATAATAAATATTTGAAAATTTAATGTCATCTGATGTGTTCCTGCTACTGCATTAACAGGGTTAATATGCATTAAAGGAAACATAGTGTTTTTTTGCAAATCAATTTCCCATATATCTCCTGTTGTTACAGTTTGTATTTGGTAATGTTGTTGACCTAATTTCTTTAATGTATCTATCGTATTATTATAATCTTTAAAATATGTCATCTTTGTACTGCTTTAGTTTCATTTAAATCTGTTTCATAAGTAAGCCAAGTTAAACACTCATATAAACTTAAATTAGTTATTCTTTCCAAATTAATTATTTCTCCATTAGTTAATCTATACATCACACCAAACCAACCCCATTTCTCTGCAAATTGTTCTCCTGTATTTTGTTTAGAATCATCTTGCTCTGTTCCATTAAATACTGCGGCAAAATTATCGACAGTTCTTTTACGAAATTCCAAAAAAAAACCAATGAACTATTTACATTTTCTGCTTTCATTTTCTTAAATTTTTCTGCTCTTATTCTTGTATCACTTATACCATAAGCTTCAATTGAATAATTATTACCATGTTTTTCTGTTATAGGTCTATACAGTACAGACATTAGTTTATGTAAATTATTTTCTATACCATCTTTCATATATGTTTCTATATCAGCGTATTCCCCAAGAGTTATTTCTTCTAAATTAGGGTGGAAACCATATTCAACACCATCTAATGTTATTATCTTTTTTAATTTATTATTAGCACTTTCTTGTAATAATGCTAATTTTTTCATTATTGCTGCTACATCATTTATTGATAGTTCTTTTATAATCTTTTTAGGTATATCAGATAAAACACTTATTGTTTCTAAAGTTTCTTCTGTTTTTGTTTTTTCTTTTTTACTTATTAATTTTACCCACTTATCTAATGTAACATCACTCCAACTATTTATCATAGTATAAACAGTTTGTTTGCCATCTTTATTTATTTTCAATCGCATAATATATAATAGAATTATTTGTTATTTAGTTTAAAATTGTTATGTTTGCCTCGTTTTCAAAAAGTTTTTGTTTAAAAAGGGTGTAATTTTTAGGGGTTGCACCTTTTTTTATTGCACATAATATTTACCATAATTAGCATCTAATTCAAAAAACATTCTCATAGCTAAAGCATCAGCATAATCAGGAGAACGTCCTATAATATCTTTAATAGTTTCTTTAGGTATTATTTGTAACTTATTGTCTTTATCTGCATCTTTTGTTCTTACTTGTTCTAATTCTTCTATGATATGGTTTTTCATATTAATATCATTACAATCTATTCCTATTTGAGCAGTATTAATCATATCAGCTAATTTATAATAACATTGTGTTTTTAAGTTTTGATAATTTTCTCCTTTTAATGCTCTTGAATTATTTACAAAACCTCTGCAACGCATATAATCTTTTACACCACCACCTACTCCATCTTCATCAACTATAATATTAGTCAATCTTACACCATTAATTTGTTGTAACAACCTAATTTCATCTACAACCTGATTTACAGCTGATTTACCAATACTTCTTACTTTTTTGATATGTAACCCTTCCCAAAGCATTATAATTGTTCTATCATTACCAAAACGAGCCACATCACAACTTATATATTTATCCCCCTGTTTTCCTGTTTGATTAAATAAATTTAATATAGCATCATATTCTATTAAATTATCATTTGTTGCATCATATTCCCAATTACCATAAAGCAGTCGTTGTTTGCTTAATTCATCTAATGTTAATAGCTGTGATTTATAATGTTTAGATATAAATTGATTATCATCAACTAAACTTTGAATAAATTGCCTATGTGGTTTCTGTACTCCTTCTTTAGCAGGTTTGTAATATTGTGTATATACCCAGTTCTTAGCTGGGTTACAAGTCATTAATAATTTTGGTATTAAATTATATTCATCTAACTTATATCTCATTCTTGATGCAACTATATTCTTAGCTTTTTCTGTTATTTGATTTGCTTCATCTATAAAAGCTGCTGTTATTTCTAATGAACCTAAACTATCAAAATTTCTATCTGATGGATATAAAAACAAATCTTTAAGTATTATTTCACTTCCATTATAAAACTTAACTATATTAGATGCTGCATTAAAATTATAATGCTTATTAGCCAATATACCCCAAGTTTGGCAAACTTCAAAAAAAGTATTTAGTGTTGTTTTCTTTAATGAATCTAATTTACTCCTACCCATTAAGTATCTTGTCTTAGGATATTTAATACAAAGTAAAATAAGCCAACTACAACCTACCCAACTTTTACCTCCTCCTGCTGCACCTCCAAATAATACTTCTGTTGTTTGTTTATCAAATAGATATTCTATTGCTTGTCCTTGTGTATGAGTAAATTCAGTATCAATATTCAACTCCTTTGATGTTTACATTAATTTTTATAGGCTCATCTCCTGATGATAAATCTAATTCACTTCTTTCTATATAACCTCTTTTCTTACCTTTAGTCTTTAAATAAAATATAGTAGCTGATGTGCTACCATCTTTAATCTGTGTATGTAATTGACTTTCAGCAAAATCCAATGCTATGTTTTCAATTTCTTTTACTGACTTAGCAAATTCATTATCTTCTTTTAACCATTTGTAATACGTACTTCTTGGTATATCTGCTTGTTTACAAGCTAATGTTACTACTCCCAAGCTATTTTCTAATGCTTTTAATATTGCTTCTTTTTTTATGTGTCTATTTTTGTCCATTTTTAATATATCTAAATGCTGCTGTTATTCTATTTTTAGTACTTGTTTTATTAAATCCTTCCATCTTTTGTTTACCTGTATTCCTACCAAAGAAATAACATACCCAATCTATATGCCTTTTTAATGAAAATATCAAACTTGGTGCTGATGTTGTTATTCCCATTACATAATTTTCTTTTGTATATTTCTTAGCTATAAAGTCTAACAATCTCCCTCCTATTCCTATTCCTTGATAATCAGGCAATATAACTAATCTATGTACTTTCTTTAAGTTAGGTTTTTTGTTTGGTAAATGTAATATACTTATATATCCTGCTATTTGTTCATTAACATAAGCTACATAACTATGTGCAGCATTATTATGTGTATGACTTAAATAGTGGTGTTTAGCAAACACCTTCCATATTGACTTATCTCTTGTTTGGAATATTTCAAATCTAACTTTTGGTCTATTTTTTTTTTGCCCTTCAAGTTTTTGAAAGGTCATACTATCGGTATTAAATACCCAATCAGGAAGCAACCAATCCTGAACATCATGATGACAAGTTACAGCTATAAACTTCTTATCAGATTTACGTACAGCCTTTTGCATAGCATAAGAGCCTATTTTAGCTACATTTCTATCAACAACTGATGTAAATTCATCAAATACTATTAATTCATCTTCTCTTAATAAAGCATTGGCTAAATCAACCCTCATCTTTTGTCCATTAGATAATACTGAATATGGCTTCAACCAACTTGGTGGACTACTAAAACCAACGCTATTGAATATTTTAGTTATATCATCGACAGATGAATGTTCAGGCATATCATCTAATATAGTTTCTGCTTCATATTTAAAATTAGTTACATAAGCATTTTCAAATAATTCTTTTGCAATAGTCGTTTTACCTGTACCACTATTACCAACTATTAAGCCTATTTGCCAATTATCATCGATATCTATATTACCTTCAAAATGTTCTTTTATATGTTCAGTTTGTAAATCAAACTTACCCATTACTGATGATACTCTAAAAGATTTTTTAGGTTTTGTTTCCCTTAAAATGTTAAAATTCGGCATTTATATCCTTTTTTAGTTAAATCATTAAACAATGCTTCTTGTTCTCTTTCTGATGTTAGTTCTACTTCTACTCTAAATTCATCTGATATATTATCTGATATATCTTTAATTGGTGTTTCTTTATCATCTTCATTTTGCCATACATCTAACCCCCATTCTGATAAGTCTAGGCTATTCCATTCGTTAGCTAATATATCCCATTCCCATTCTCCGAAACCTACATTGTCTTTTACTATAAATTCTTTCTTCTGTTCTTCTGTTAAACCTTTAGCTATTTTAACATGAACTTCTTTTAAACCTGCTTCAATGCAAGCTTTATGTCGCATATTACCACCAAGAATAGTCATATTTTCATCAACAACTATTGGTCTTAATTCTAACATTTCAGGAAAATCTTTTATAGATTGAACAAGTTTCTTAAACTTATCGTCTTTTATTATTCTTGGATTATCAAGATTAGGTTTTAACTCATTGATTTTTAACTTCATATAATATAATAGAATTTTATTTAATTTATTTTAATCTGTCTTTCACTCCACCCCATAACTTATCTTTTCTATTTGATAATGTTGGCTCTGTTCTTTTTATATTAGGAAAGCCACCGAATTCTTTAGATTCTTCTTGCATATAAGCACCACATTCACATAATGCTTCCCTTGTTCTTACTTTACCATCAACAACTTCTAATGTTGCTTTTGCTAATTGTCTCGTGTTACCACAAACATTACATACATAGTTTAACATAATTTTTGTTTTAAAATAAAGGAGAGCATAAAAACATTTAATATATTATTTTGGCAATATGCCTACTCTCCTTTAAATATGGTTTAATCTAACTTGACTTAATTTCTTTTTCTCTAATTCTTCTAATTCAAATTCTAAATGGTGTATAGCTTTTTTTATATCTTCTATATGTTTATCCATATTGCTCATTCCCTTTTCTGTTTTTTTTCCACACCTTAAGAGATAGGTAACAGAATTACCTACATTGTAACTCAATTCCCAATCAGCAATTACTTTTCTTGCTTCATATTTATAGTATTTTCCTATATAATAATTAGGTATTTTATTTGTATTTTTCATATATATTTTTTATTCCTTTAAAACAATCATTCAAACAGGTGCCGCAACTTGTGCCTGTGTCATAATTTGTATTATAAATTGTGTTAAATAATGTTATCATTCTTTTTTTAGCTGCTTGGTTTTTAGCTATTCCTGTTTTAATATCTTCCCATAATACTATTACCTCTTGTATTAATTCATCAGGAATACCTTCAGGTTGTTCTATTTCCTTTGTCTTTAACCAATACTTCTGTGGGCATTCCATTAAACTAATTCTAGCTTTGATCGACATAAAACACAAACAAACTTTGCAACTTCCTGTTGGTTTAAAATAATAATCACAACTTTTACAGATGTTTAATCTATCATTATAAACTTCATCAGATACGAAAAATTTATTCATCTAAAAGCTCTTTTAATTGTTCTCTTACTTTGTCAATAGTGGAAAATAAACTGTTTCTGCTTATACCTGTTTTTTTTGCTAATCCACTTAATGTATTGCCTTCATAATAATAAAGTTTAAATACATCTCTATCATACCAATAGAAATTATCTAATGCTTTATCTATTTGTTCTAACTTTTGCCATTGTTTATATTCTTCAGGGTTTGGTATATTATATAAATTCTTTTCATTTATACTTTTTACCTCATAAGTTATAGTACTGGAATAACTATCTAAATTAGTATAATACTTCTTGTACTTATAATAATAAGGACTCCTAGGGCTTGTAAAGCTTCTCCTTAAAACCACTGCTCCATAAGATAAAATACCTTTCTTACCATCTTTTTCATATATAGATTTTAAAGTATCAGGATTCATTTGCATAAAATATAACATTAATTCTTGAACAACTTCATTAATTTCATTTTCATCAAGACTAAAAGTATAAGACATTTCTACAAATGTTTTTCTACAATTAGCTACTTCTTGATATATTTTATTCATTATTTTTTTCTATATCTCTTAAATCTCTAACCAACATTTCTAAAGCATTGTCTAACAACAATTTATATGCTCTTATAGATTCTAAATTTCTTTTTGTTTGTATACCTGCAAAAAAACCATTTACCATTACTGATGTATTTATAGGTATAATCATCAACCAATCATTCCAATTACCTGATATTACAGAAACATCTTTACCATAACTATTATGATATTCTATAATTAATTCTAAAACTTCTTTAAAATTTTCGTATTTTGTTTCAGATGAAATCTCTTTAACAAACGATAGCATTAACTTCAAATAATCATTTATAATTATTTGATGCATAGTATTTGCAAATATGGGTTTTGTCATTACCCAAATATATAAAATATATTATTCTAGATTTTTTTCTTTTTTTAAGTTTTTAACAAGTTCTTTATAATAACTTATTTTTTCTATATAATCTACTCTAGTAATTTTATAAGTCTGTCTTGCTATAAATTGTAATTCTTCAGCAGTACCTACACCATATTCATTATCTAATTGCAATCCAAACTTATATTGTTCTCCTTGTCCAAATAAATTATCTGCTGCTGATTGGGGCTTAACATTTTTTTCTAACCAACGTGTCGATAAATGACGTCTACTCATAAAATGGCCTGCATGGATTTGCTTATAATGATATTTCCTACCTGATGTATAACATTTTACCATACCATTATCATCACTATCTTTTAATCTTATATATAAACTAAACCATTTATCTAATTCTTTTTTTAGTTTACTTATTGGTTTTTTTACCCCCATATAATCATTTGTTCATCTTTTGGTATAGGTTTATAATATTGATACCTAGCTATATTCGTAATTCTTCCAAATCTAGTTTTCCATTCTATCAAATTAGTTTCTATTGGATAACCTTCATCTTTTAAATCAAATATTATACCTGATAATCGTGTAGCACCATATTCTTTAATTGCCTCCCAACTTGTTATATTACCATAAGTTTTTAAATGCCATAATATAGCATCTTTTTGAGTTTTTATTTCATCTCTAGTTATTCTGATTGTTTTCATTTTATTTGTTTTAATTGTGGTTGATAAAATTCTACATTCTTCTGCTTCAAAGTTTCAGTCCTATAAATTGCATCTGATATTCTTTTTTTATGCTGTAATATCCAACGATAAAATGTTCTGATATTTAAAAATGGTTCAAAATCACTATAACGAACCCCCATATAAAAAGAATCAATAATTTGATTTAAATACATTCTTCTAAACCTATTTTCTTTTTGTAAATCTTCAGCTAATATTTTAGCCAAAGAAGCCATTGTCTGTGCATCTGCTCTATGTCCTAATTCTACAGATGTCTTAGCAATTAAATCTAATAAACTTTCTGTTAATTGTTTAATGTTTTCCTCTTGTAATGTTTTCATTATATATTTGAATTAAATTTTCTATTTCTTCTTTATCTAAATATCCTGTTTGATGTATAATAGTATGTACAATTTTTGGAACTGCAATTAAATTATTTAAATCATTATTATCGTGATTAAAATCTATATGATGAATATCCCAATTTTTAGGTATTTTTCCTATATTGTCTTTATATAATTTTCTATAATTCATTTTTTAAATTTATATTTCAACATAATATTTTTTATCTATATAACCTGTTCTTGCTATAATTTTTAAATCTAAAACTTTAATATTTTTTAATAAATGATGATGATATATGTTTTTTTCTAATTTCCTTAAAATTACAGAATATAATTTACTATCCAATATTGGAAATAATTCATCATTATATTTTTTTGAAAAAACTATTTCATTTAAATCTTTTATATAATTTCTATTATTTTTTTGATAGCTTATTTTTAAATTACCATATATTATTTCTCCTTTATCTATTTTATCCATATTAAAATTTATATTTACTCATATCATTATTAATTATAATCCTATGTTTATATACATAGTCTCCTTTAGGCTCTTTGAATTTTTTACCTACTTCTATTTTACCACTATATTTAAAATATTTATCTAAATCTATTGTATTTTTTTTATGTAAATTTTCTAAATACATCATTTGTTTATATTCTTTTATCATAATAAATTTTTTGCTTTTTGCCATTCACTAATTTGAGCATCTAATTTGCTTGTACTTGTTTTTGGCTTATTTCTTCGTTCCCAAGTTCTTATACAAGCTTTCCAATCTTTCATTTTATTTTTACCTACAAACCAATTTTTAGATTCATAAAAATCATAAAAAGATTCTGCATCTATATTATTATTTCTTTCTAAACAATATTCCTTAATTTCAAATATTAATGGTTTTTTAAAGCGTATATTATTATTATATATAATATTAGTATTATTACTTGTAGTATTATCTTTTAAGTTTTCTTTAATACCCCCCTTTAAGTTTTCTTTAATACCTCCATTAACTATTCTTAAATACCTCTTATCAATTTCTTTACTACCTTCTTTGAATGTATATTCTATTGTTATATATCCAAACGTAGCTAATTGACTTATCCACTTAGATATACTTGTCTTAGATTTACCATATAATTTAGCAAAATAATTATTAGTAGCAAAACATTGTCCATTCATATTACATAAGGCAGTAATTTCAGCAAATAATAATTTAGCATTTGGTGTTAAATATTTATTATATCTAACTTCTGCTGTTAAAACTGCATAATAATTTGGTTTATCTTTCATACTGTTATAATTTCTATAGAATATTCATAATCTTTTAAAACATCTTTTATTATATCAACATTATTAGAAAAATCAAAATAATTTGTATTAACTATATATTTTGACTTTCCACTTTTGACTTTTATTTTAACTTGAGGTTTTTTAGGTGTTATTTTAATGCCTGATTTAACTAAAAACATTCTTAATAAATCATTATTATGAAATACTTTTTTGCTTTTTTGTATAAGAATATAAGAATTATATATTAAATTAAATATATCTCTATATTTAGGAAATGAAGCATAATTATGTTTATGAGACTTTTCATAATGTAATACAGATGTTCTATCTCTTTCTAAAACATCAGCTATAATTGTTGGGTGTATATCATTTATTAGTCTAGCAACAACTGAAGCAACCATTCTAGGTATATGTATTGTTTGCTTTCTTGTTTTATTAGACAATGCCCCTTTATGTAACCCTACTATGTCTGTAGTAAGGTCACATATTAATTCAAATTTTATTTTATCTGTCATAATTAAAAAGGTAAATCATCTTCATTATTTTCTTGAATCATTTCTTCTACAATATTTCCATTAGCAGTAGCACAAGTCCAAGCATTTATATTATGATACCATTTACCATTATATTCTCTAGATGATATATTTACATTACAACTTAAATTATCTCCTATTTGTATTTGTTTTAATTTATTTATTTTATCTCCTGTAAATGTAATTACTACCTCTTTATTATATTGAGTATCTTGCTCTAATAAAATTGATTGTTTTTTCCATTCTTTACCTGCTTTAGATACTCCTGTTTCTAATTTTAGTATTTTAATTAATTTGCCTTCTATATTCATTTTTTTTTATTTTAATTATTTTTAAATTCTTCACTTTCATCTTCTCCAAATACTCCAAGTTCATAAAAACCTGTAAGCTTTAAAACTGCTCTAGACATAGCCCTTTTTTCAGCCATCTCTAAAACATACCAAGTATTGCAATTACCATTTTTGTAATCTCCTTTTAAAGCACTACCAAAAGTTTCTATTGTTTTATCTCCTTTCATAGCTACTGCTTTAACTGATGCAAAATTTGATTCTGATTTTACAACTTCATAATGTATAAAGATATTTTCTAATGCTTGTATTTTATCTATACCACTTCTTGTTATAATAATGTAGTGTTGATGTTTAAATACATCACTAGGTTCTAAATTATACTTGTTGTATTTTTCCTTAATAAGTTCTGTTTTCATTTTTGTTTTATGTATTTTATTAAACTTTCTTTTAAATATTTGGTATCTAACCATTCTAGTAGTTCAAATGTTGGTATGCAAATTGAAAAGTCTGCACCATTTTCATCTTTACCTACTAATACTGTTTCATTATCTTTAGTATAATGTGTATGTATATCGTGTAAATTTTTATCTATCATAATTAAAATTTTTGTATTATAAATGAACCATAACCAAACGCATAATACATTGTTGCGTCCATTATTGCATCTTCATCAGGATAATCTTCTTTGTGATAATCTTGCCAAAATTCTTCCATATCTTCATATTCTGAATATTCGCAACATAAAGCAATAGGGTCAAACTCTATTTCTTCTCCTGTGCTATCTTCATATTCTTCTAACATTTCCCATAAAGTTTGTAAACCACTATAAGAAAAATTATTAGGTCTGTTTTTTTCAAACCAATCTCTAAATTCATAAAAGTTTACTGTTTTTTTCATAATATTAATAGTTTTTTATCATTAGCTTCATATTCTTTTAACATTTCTTCTGTTAAATTATATGAATAAGTTCCTGTTATATTGTCTATTGTATCATCAGCAGCCATTTGTCTTGATGTTCCTACCATAACTACAGAATTCCAACCTGATTTTATATCTGAAAATTGTTTTCCTGTAAATGAATCTCTGACTGTCGAACCAATAGTTCCTTTAAAATATACTAAATTAGCTTTGACAATTCTATTATCATAAGTTAATAACCTTTTTTGCCTTTCTTTTTCGTGTTGAATTTGTAATTCAGCATATTCTTCATCAGTTAGTGGTGTTGGTGTATTTATATCCATTGCATTAATATTTTAGTTAATATTAAAACTGATGCAACTACTAGACAACCAAAACCTATAATTCCTAACCAAGTTTCTTTTTTAGATTCTATTGGTGTAATTGTATAGTCTAATTGTCTTTTATGTTTAAAGAAATTAAGAAGTTCATCTACGTTTAATATAAGCTCATCTCTTGTTTCTCTATTAATTACTCGATACTGTGTTTTCATTTCTATTTTTGTTAAAATTAAAGTACAAATATACAATAAAATAACTAACTAATTAACTAAATAATTAAATAAGTTATTAACAATTAAGATTTAAGAAATGATTAACTAATTGATTATAAAGGCATTAAGAGGTTAAGTGGAGTTTTACCACTATTTAAAATAACAGCACAACCAACTGCTGGTCTTTTTCCATATTTTGCATAAGCCATAGCATATGATTTATGGTTAATGCCGCAACCAACTTGAGTTCCGAAAACTCTAAAATTCTTTCCAACATAATGTTCGGTATAACATTGTGTATGAAGATGGCCTTGTACAGTATTCATCATATCTGCTCTGCATTTAGTTCTCGCAGTACCCCCTTCCCCATGTATATATTGAACATCATCTTTTTCATATCTTTCTACAAATTCCCAATTAGGAACTTCCAATACTTCTTTATATGATTTAATCCATTTACTTGGTATAGCACTTGTTTGTGCTTTCCTCATTATAATCCTATCGTGATTGCCGATAATTACTGTAGCTACAGGAAAAGCCTTATACCATCTTGATATTCGCTTTATAGCTAATTCTAGTTCATCTAAGCCACCCAAACCATTAGCATCGGTTTCATGGTAGCTGCTATAATGATTATCTATTATATCGCCTATAAACACCACTTCTGTGCAATTATATGCGTGATATTGTTCTAAACACCAATCAAGATAAGAATCCAAGCAGAAAGGTTCGTGCAAGTCCCCTATTACTAATACATTACTTATTTCTTGCTCTCTTAGTTTCTGAAGGATTTTTATCTCGTGTGGTTTTAATCTGTATCTATTACTTCTTTCCACTATCAGCTAATCCCTGTGCACCTGTTAAACCTACTAATGCCCAAAACATTTCACTAACGTGAACCTCATCTACATCTAAACTTCTTGCTATAAAAGGTACTACTATGGCTGCTATTGTGTACCATACTTTTTTTGATTTTAACATTGTTAAGATTAAATAATTTTTCATTTTTATTGTTTTAATTAATTACTATATGTCCATAGGACATTTTTATCCTTGCTTCTATCCATATCCACGTGAACAAATCCTCTATTAAAATCTATTCCAATTCTATTGAAACCAACTTGAAATAAAGAATTTATTATTAAAAATCTATTTCTAGAACCTTTAGGTAAATATATATCGGCAGCTAATCCAAATAAATGGCTAGAATTTATACGTCCACCAACAAATAAATTATGTTCTATTGTTCTATAACCACTTAATATTTTAAATGGAACACCTGCTTTTTCTCTAGCTTCATCTAATAGATTAAGAAATACATTATCCATTTTTTGTCCACTATTTTTTAAATCAGGACTATCAAATTCAGATATTTTAAAATGCTTCAAAATTTATATATTAAATACAGCGTAAATTTTAACTCCTTTTATGTTTTTTATAAGTTCTTTGTGTGTTTTCTTTACTTCTTCTTTTTTGAAGTATTTAGGGTTTTTGCTATTTAGCTTTCTTTTTTTCATTGTACTTTTTCTTTTGACTATACCATTTATCTATAGTATATAAAATAGATATTACAAGCAAGATTATTTTTAACGCTAACTCTAAATTACTGAACGTTGTTACGCTTAGGACTGTTCCATTTACTGCGGCAACTTCTAGTGTGTCCTGTACTGTTTTTTGTATTGGCATTTGTCAAGTATGATTTTAATTTTGTTTTATTTACTTCTTTTACTTTATAATGTTTTTTCATTAATTATATGTTGTGTCTAAAAAATCTCGTATAGTAATTCTAGTATCTTGCATATAGCTTTTTTCAAGATTCATTCCTTGATAATATGGATTAGTATCAGGATTAACATCACTACCACTATTTGTACTGTATTCTGGGTATAGATGACTATTATTACATAAGTAATCAACTAATCTTTCAGCATAAAATTGAGCGGTATTACTGACTTCTGAACGTAAATCTTGCGCTTCTTCTCTAGTTAAAGGTGTAGAATTTTCTGATGTCTTGCTTACTACATTGTTGTTTTGAACTTTATAACGTAAAAAAGGCAATACTTCGAAAAAAGCAAAGTGTACTAGCATATCAGCAACATAATCATCTAACAGTAATTTATAGTTAGCATTAGCAGGATTGCTTATTGTTCCACCACTAATCATTCCTTGTATGGCTACAAATAAATTAGTTCCTAACTTAGTTTCTACATATTTTTTTTGTGCTATTTTTACATAAGGTAATAAAAAATCTACATCAACATTCATATTGATTGCCGTGCTGTTCTTGAGTTTATCTTCGCTTATGAAAAGTACATATCCTGCCATAGTTTTTAATTATAATATCCGTTATTTTTCATTGTTCTAGGTGCTTGTGCTACTTTTTTGTCATTTGGTTTTGGATAAAAACCTTGACTTCTAGCTTTAGCAGTTGAAATAAGTTCACCATATTTTTTTATATTTTTTTCTAAGTATGCATCTTCTAAATCCATAACGTAAATTTTCCTAATAAAGCGATGGAAACATTGAGGACCCCCCTTATAAAGCCATATAGAATATGTATCACTTCCATTGATACCAAAACCTGGGTTTACTGCTTTTTTATCTAAAGCTATAATATCTTCTTTACGATATAATTTATTAGCACCCATCATTTTTTTACAAAATTCTCTTTTAGTTCCTGATTTATTAGTTAAAGAAGAATCTCTATCATATTTATATCTAACTTTGAAAAACTTACCAACTTTATTACTCCAACCATCATCTTCTGATTTACCATCTCTATCATTTTTAGGTACTTTAGCTAAATGGTAAGTATTATTTAAATCATTTTCAAAGTCGTAATCTTCAATTTCATTATCTACTATTTCTTCATCAAATAATTTATATCCTTCAGGTTCATCTTCTCCACATTCTTGTATAAATTTTTCTAACTCTGTTTTTTCTAAGTTTAACATCTGGTCGTGTGATTCACAAGCCATATAAACTGTTTCTCCTTCATATTCATGTTCGTGATAACCTGTACAACCTATTTTAGCTGCATGTTCTTCTGCTTCTTCTATAGTATTAAAAACAGGTTTTCCATCTATCATTCCTACTTTACTATATTCATCTTCTTCTACTATTTCATTAGTTTCTAATGGTTCTAACCCTAATTCTTCTCTAATTTCATCTTGTGTCATTACAGACTTCATATCTTCAATACTAAATTTAGATGTAATAGGCTTAGTTTGAACAAAAGATATAGGTAAATCCATATTATTAACTTTAAATATTTTTACTAAAGTTTGTATAATATGTGTTTGAAATGGCTTAATAACTGTGTTATAATAAAAATCAGCAGCATTTAATAATTCTTCTGCATTATTTCCTAATCCTGTATCTGATTTAATTCCCATAAGCATAGGACTAGTTACTCTATGTCCTGTTAATATGTTTTGAACGAGTAGTTCTTGCAAAGCCAAATACTGTTTATCGGCGTTGCTTACTGATATAGGAAATATTTCAGGTGTTCTAGTTTTATCATCAGAAAATGTGAGTACGAACTTACCACTGTTACTAGCTGATGTGAATTTATCTGTTAAGCTACGTTCTATAGCTAAGCGTTCTTCTTGAGTTGGAACACCATTACTAAAATTAACCATATAAGAACCGCTGAAACCGTTAGATATGTTATTAAGATGAAATTCAGCTACTCTTTGGTCTACCAATGCCCAATTATTAGCTGCTATATAATCTGGAGTGTGATAGATGTCCATATTAGGACTATATAATCCTGTATATAATAATTGACTAGGACTAGTTCTATCATTTAAGTTAAATGCAGCTATTTTAGTTGGTTTGTTTTGTCTAGTATTACTCCAATCAGCAGAAACATAATAACAATCAACAACACCCATAGCATTAGGCTTTCCTGCACGTACCCTTTCTACTGGAATATGATACAATTCTACTATTTCTGTCTTAACTTTATTCCATATAAGGTGTAATGCAAAAGCACCTTGTAATTTAAAGTCAAAACTTATTTTTTTAATTACTTCGTGTAAAGTTTCTTTACCATTAGCGTGAAAGAAAAAGTTTTTAAGCTTAACTAACCTATCTAAATTTTCTCTTTGTACTTCTTCTTCATCATCAATAACAATATTATCCCCTGCAATCATTTCACTTGTAGCATTGATAATAGCCGCATGTGTACTAGAATTGTAGTAAAGGTCAATTAAGAACTGTGGATACAGGTTTCTCCATTCCTCTGTACCATATTCTATATAATCCCTCCCTCTAACTTCTTCAATTATAGGGCTAGTTGCACTTGATAAATCTACACTTAGTATATTTTCCATAATTTATTTTATTCTTGTTCAGGTGTCCAGTCAGAACCTCTTACTATTGCTAATATCTCCTCATGAGTATATTGGTCTAACCCTTCTAAAAAAGATGGAGTTTCGCCCATAAATTTAGCAATAAATAATGTACCATCTAATGACTTTCTTACAGTTGCAGGAGAATCTTCTACTATTTGTGAGAAATCACATACAGGGTTTCCCTCTGCATCTACTTCAGTCAATAAACTTGTGTTTGGTGTTGTATATATCATAATTTTAATTGTTTGGAGTATCTTCTATAATATCAGAAGGACTCATATTTGTCATTGTTCCGTAATTATTTTCTGTGAATAAATCTATTGTTACAGGTAATCCTGTTGTCTTAGCATACGTTTCTGCTTGTGTTTGTTGTTCTACTTGTGCTGCCCATATAAAGGAAGTACCTATAGAGCCACTATTATAACTACCATTAGAAGAAGTTGGCTGATATGGTCTAAAATTGTATGTTCCTGTAGTTGTATTATTTGCAGTAATAGAAATTCTATACCAATCATTTCCAACACTTTCTATTGAATGATTGACAAAAGCCCAACCACTACCAAAATTACCTGTATTACCTAAAGTTCCATTTGATATATTAAACCAAGCAAAAGCATTACCAAACTCAACATATACAAAATCAAAATCTTGTTTTTTAAGATACGCACTTCCTGTATATAAACCTGTTGTAGCAGTTACAAAACTTGTTCTTGTATGAGTTTGTCCTGTAGTAGTGTTAGTTAATGAAGTTGCGTTTAAAGTACCATCAGGACTTGTTGCAATATTACTAACAAAATCCATACTTGCTTTTACCCAAGCAGATTGACTAAAATCTTCACTATAAGTAATTAAGTTAGTAGTTGTTGCTTTTCTTACTGCTGCTATACCATCTGACTTTATGTATGCAGTAGCTTGTGATTGTTCTTCTAATTGTGCTGCATATATAAACAAGCCATCACTACCATTACCTGCAAAACTAATTTGAGGAGTAGCAGAATTATCATATACATAAAAAGCAAATGTGCCTGTGGCAGAAGCATTTATAGTAACATTAATTCTTTTCCAATTATCAGTTAATTCACTTATGTTATAGTGTAATACACCTACGTTTCTAAATATAGAATTATCATCTAAATTAACACCTAATCCTTTAGAAGAAGCATCACTCCAAATTAATAAATTTTTATATTCTCCTTTTTTAGCAGTAACTGAAAAAGTTTGTCCTGTTACAGAAAACTTTTTTAAAGTATGTAAACCTGGAGTTGTAGTAGGTATTATTTTATAAGCATTAGTATTATTATCAGGAGATGTTTGTCCTGGTGTTAAATTTAGATTAGTATCAGTCCATTGACTAAAATTTTCTGAATAATTAAATGAATTAGTAGTAGGTATATGTGCAAGATTAGGACTTGTTTGGTCTTGTATGATAGGATAACCATCTAATATACCATCTCCCATTCTATAGTAGTTTCTAATCTTTGTTAGGGGAAATTGGTTAGTGATATTACCCTCTACCATATTGGTCATAACGGCAGGGTTTCCTTGTATTTCTTTTATAGTAGGATTGTAAAAACTTACATCATCTGCACTATAAACTCTTAATCTACTATTTGTTTCTGTAGCAGTAAAAGATAAATATAAATAATTTATAGTATTTGCTGAAATTTGACCTGAA
>Ga0208899_1000471_pt1 | contig 30007 bp, 43 predicted proteins | sample VirMetDEL_Nov_24_FD_184518 | JGI IMG/M metagenome (GOLD analysis project Ga0208899, IMG submission 184518) | Aqueous microbial communities from the Delaware River and Bay under freshwater to marine salinity gradient to study organic matter... | ecosystem: Environmental > Aquatic > Marine >... | reverse complement strand
ATAGACACTATTCAGTCTCGCATAGTTAAAGACTGGGATATAGAAATCTATGGCTTGGCTTTAGTAGATATACTATCTACTTTGAAAGAATTAGGGCATTCCTTTAAGTTAGAAGGAGTATCTTTTGGTGTAATTATAACAAGAATAGGAGGAATAGATATTGATTTATCTGTCCCTCGACGAGAGAATAAAATAGGAGTGGGTCACAAAAGATTTAACATAGAGTTAGATTCTATGATGACTCCAAAAGAAGCGGCATTAAGGAGAGATTTGACGATCAATAGTATGTATAGAGATTTACATACTGGGGAATTAATTGATCCTTATAATGGGTTAAAGGATTTACATGCAGGTATCTTAAGAGCTACAAATCCTGATACCTTCGTAGAAGATCCGTTGAGAGTTCTAAGGATTATGCAACTCTTACCAAGGAAAGGGAGAGTAGTTGAGTATGATACAAAAGTATTGTGCTCGACTATAATTGACTCCTTTAGTGAGTTATCTAAGGAGAGAGTATTTGAGGAGTTTAAAAAATTACTCCTTAAAGCCGAAAGGCCTTCAATGGGCTTAGAGTTTTTAAAGGAATGTGGATGGTTAGTTCATTTTCCAGAGTTGTTAGATCTTATTGGATGTGAACAAAATCCTGAATGGCATCCAGAAGGTGACGTATGGGTACATACTCTAATGGTGTTAGATAATGCTGCTCAACTAAGACGGCATGTACCAGAAGAATATAGACTTGCTTATATGTTTGCAGCATTGTTGCATGATATTGGTAAGCCTAGTACTACTGACAAGGACTTAAGAAGTCCTAAACATGATACAGCAGGTATTCCACTTGCTAAAACTTTTATGGAAAGGATTACTGATAATAAATTTTTATTAGAACTTGTACCTAAGTTAGTAGGATTACATATGAGACCTGGACAACTATCTTCAGGTAATGCCAAATTGTCAGCTTGGAAAAGATTACATCTTTTATGCAGACTTGACCTTTTAGGATGGTTAAGTAAAGCTGACAGTGCTGGGAGAACTGGTAGAAGTATTCGTGACAAGCATCTTCCATCAGAAAGATGTTTTCAATTCCATACTTCTTTTCCAGAGAAGATAGAACCTCTTGTCAAGGGGAGAGACTTAATTCAGGCAGGAATGACTCCTTCGCCTAAGTTCACAACAATACTGAATACAGCTTTTGAGTTACAGCTTGAAGGTTGGAACAAAGAAAATATCTTAAAAAGGATTTTATAACATATGTCAAGCTTATTCTACTCTTATAAAGAATAGGTAAGCTTGACACTTTTAAAATGTGTCATGACATTAACCATCTTTATAATTATGTGCTTGTTTTTGTTAGGATCTCTTATGTCGACATTCAGAACTAAGAACTTCGAGCCTTTCGGGATTGGGATTTTAATTTATGTTTTTGTATTAGTTGGGGTGCTTGCTCCTCAATCTGATCCTCAAGAAATGATAATGGAAGAAATGATAATGGAAGAAGCTGAAGAAGAAGTTGACTTATATCAGATTGAAGCTAATAGAATAGCTTCAGCGTTTATAGAGAGAATAGACTACAACATGGTCTGCATTGGAGTAGATCATTTGAGGTGTGCAGAAATGTACTACTCTCCATTCGACAGTACTTATACTGTCTTCCTGGATGAGAATCATGAGTATGAAGATGCTATGGTACCCAATTTAGAAACCAAAGAGTATTACCAAGCATTATCACTAATAAGGGCGTTTTATCACGATTCCTTATTACGCTAAAATATTTTTATTAACATGGCGCAAGATAGATTTTTGTAGATGGGGAGTGATGCCTCATCTACTTTTTTATTTTATGTCTGTTATAACTTATCGCTCCTGGCACAGTAAACACTAGCTGACTGGATAGACACAAACAGATTTAGAGGGAGTGTCAGGAGCATCTTTGTAACTAATTTTTAAACTAAATACTATATTATGAAAAGGATGAAACCAGGCGCAAAGTTCGCCTTAGTATTGTTACTTGTAGCAGTATCTGTTTTTTGCTACAAAACTTTTTACGTGGATGATATATCTACAGCAGAAGGCATTGAGAATATGTCTAACACTATAGCTACAGATTTAAACTTCCATAAGGGAGTATCTGTTAGAGTAGATACGCCTGTAGATGGAAGCTTGAAGGCCGTAGTTGAATGTGGCGCAGAAGGTTTGAATGCCTTCATCATCAATCTTGATAGCCAAGGTAGATGGGAAAAAGTCAAATACAGATGGGGAACTTCATTTGTTATTGACGACTTTAACTCTAAGGCAGAAATATTAGCTGCTATAAAAGAGTATATCTTATGGTTTATAAACTATGGGGTAAATGGATCAGATATTCATTTTGTCATCTCTTCAGGAGCATTGAAGACTGACAATGGGAGAGAGCTATCTCAGGCAATTTCCTCTGCTGGGTACTTTGTTAATGAAGTACAGGCTAATGAAGAAGGGAAATATGCATTTCTTTCTTCTGTTCCTAGGTTATATAGGAACAACTCTGCCAGTGAGGATATAGGCAGTGGTAACTGTAAAACTACCACTGAAGACCAATCTTGTGAAAGTCCTGGAGCAAAATTTCACAAGTTGAATATCAATCCTACAGTAGCGATTAAACAATTATCTAATTGTACCAGATTACTGGTGGGAAAGGATAAAGTGTTTATAATCGGAGGATTCCCTTACAATATGTACAAAGTTCATAACGTTGATGAGCGATATGTACAATTAAAGAAGCCTTCATTCTATAAGCAACTCGCAGATGAAGGAGTAAAAAATCAGAATGGTTTGTTGCTATACCAAACCCTCTGGGATAATTTTGATGGAGAGATTATATTTGATAGCCATGCGAATATGGCTATCGGATTTCTTATTGATCTGTATAGTTAAAAAAATTCCTCCCTTTAATTAGGGAGGTTGGACAGCAGCTAGAAATAGTTCTCTTGAAGTTAAATCCAAATAGAGAGTAAATGTTGTTAAGGTAATCATCTAAACTAATGAACATGAAATACAAATTATGGGACTGTTGTCTTAAGGTAGGTAAATACCAAAATGGTAATACTAGGTTAGAATTAACCGACGCCGATTCAGGCGAGCCAATAGCTGTTGCTACTGTTAATGTTGATGAACGATTACCAAGTAACGAAGCCTTTATTAAGGATTATTCCGAAAATACAGGTATGGTTGCATTTTTGCAAGAACATAAAATCATCAGCACTAACAAACTGTGTTCTGTTAGAACAGGATATGTGACGGTTGATAAGTATAAACTACTAGTATGAGACCAGTAGTAGAACTAAAATATAATGAAGAACCTCCAAGGATCCCAACTAGAGAAGAAGTCAGAACATTCCCTGATGATTTCTTTGGTACTCCTGCATGGTATAATAAGGAGTTTGGGATAGGTAAAAGTCCATTAGCTTGTGACAGTAGTGAGTACTATTATAAGACATATACTTACGCTGGTATTACTAGCATGAGTATTTATAATGTATTTGTATATTTACCGAAAGAAAAAGTAGCTAAAATATCAGGTAAAGGTGTAAGTTTTTACTGTGATAGTTTAGAAACATTTGATAACTTAATCAATATCCTGAATCATGAAAGACTTTGATACCTTACTGGCAGAATATGTTGAAGGAAAACTGGATGAAAAAGAGTTACTTAGTACCCTTCAATCTAATTACGATAAGATTAAAGAGGTGCATACGCTTACTAGAAATATAGGACTTAAGTTCTATCTTAAGAAATTGGCAAATAACATCGTTCACTTAAAAAAAGAATTAAAACCATGAGACTACTTTTAGCATTAATGGCTTGGCTATACTTACTTCCTGTACAAGGGCAGTATACTTTAGCCAATACCAGTACATCATTTGATGTACATAGTGGTACCAATACAGGTAGTACTATCTTAGTTGATGGTATTACTTTTCAAGTATATGAGTCTAATGGCAGGTATGTCAAGCTGACTCATAAAAATGGACATCTTTATCCTTATTGGATAGGAAAAGATACTGGAATCTTGCATAATGGCAAGGAAGTAAGAGCCTCTTTAACTAAGGATCATTTTTACTTAAAGGTTCATACAAATCATTTAGGTAGAATTTCCCTAAGGAAAATCTATTTAGTTAAATGAAATTTTCTAGTCCCAGTATCAGGACTATAAATCCTGATACTGGGTTTTAACCCTAAGACAAAAGAATAATTAACTACTCACTTTGTTCACAGGGGTCAATCTTAGGATTGATGTTCTGGATAAAGGTGAGTGGTAAGAGGGACTCCAAAAGAGGAGTTACCTCTTATTTAATATGATGCCGTACGTTGAATGTATTTAGTTTACATAAAATCTTTGGTTGATGACAACAGGTAATCGTATGATTTTATAATTACAAAGTAAAAAGCTCCTCACTGACTGTTATACAGAGGTGAGAGTATATAGAAAGCAGGTGAAGCTCCTGAAGTAGTTATAGATGAGGCAGCATTTAGATCTATCTAAGTGCCTTCAATAATGAAAGTTATTGTCGTATATACTATTTATAGTATAATTGTGCGACTCTACTTATGTAGAGTGATATTATTTCATTCATCTCAATTAGCATTTAAAAATAATATAATTGGATGTAGGAAATTGGATTTTTTCAGAAGAAGAAGATAGGTGAAGAGGAGTTAACGCTCCTCTTTTCTTTTTTTCACAAACCACTTACTTATGTATTACGAACAATTTGAAGTAAAAAAAAGTCGAATATTTGAATTTAGACAAGCCTATAAAGACTCTGATAAGAGTCCTAAATTTGTGCTTGAATTTGCACAAAATGAATTAGAATATTGTGCCTTCCTGTATGAAGCAGGCAAACAAGACGCAATAGGATTATTAGAAAATACCGATCAAGACCACTTTTCCTATGAAAAGTGTGACACTATTGAGGAGTGCTTAGGAATCTCAAAGGAAAGGTCTAAAGAATTATTTTTTGGCTTCAGAAGTACTGCTGAAGAATCACAACAGAATGGTGTCGATAATGTCAGCTTCCGAACCTTACAAATAGCTGATGAACTCACAACGTCTATCAATGAGTTAGCATATTTACACTTTATAATTGGACGAGTCATGGAAGCCTCTAAGAACCCTTTAGCAGAGATTCTTAAGAGATTAAGAGGATAATAAGCCTTTTAATCAATATTTACTTAATTTTTTAACTATCTAAAAATATAAACATGTTCAACAAGAAAGATTTGATGGCCTTAATGGCCCAGCAACTAAACAAGGTTGCTCCAATAACGGAAACAACATTCTCTGATGATTCGGAAAAAATCATTATCCCAAAAAATATGGATAAAAAAACAGCATCAGAGGAACTAATGAGACAGTATGAAAGTGAGGAGGAGGAAGTTGACGTATCACAGTCCTATGACTGGGACTGGCAAGATACCCTGCATGCAATAAAGAAGGTATCAGAAAATACCTTCGGATGGATTCAAGGGAAAACGATCCATTCCTTCTTTGGCTCTTCAAGACCAACCTATATCCAAATCTGCACGGATATTAAAGATGGTAAGAAAGTCTATGAGGAATGTTTCTATGGAAACTCTGTGATCTCCTCATGGGAAGATGCTGACATGAGCATTAGTATCAACCGAGCAGGGAAGGTGGGTATTAATCTCACCTGTAAAAAAAGGTACAAAACAAGAGTTCTTAAATTCTTGAAGTCTGTCGATGAATTCATAAAAGAGAATTCAATTTATTTGAACAAAGCCATTATGGTCAAGTCCCATCGCAATTATGGAATTGAGTTGGAGATATTAGAGGTTAAAACTAACCCTAATATTGTTCTGAATCAGATTTCTGCAAAGACGATCAACAACTACATCATCAATGAGCTTACCCAACCCAAAAAGCGCACCTATTTATTTACGGGGGCGTATGGAAATGGGAAGTCAGAAACAGCTATGAATATAGCTGAAAAAGCTCTTGAAAAGGGTTTAACCTTTTTCTATGTAGAGAATACTGATTACGTCAAAAATGCGATTGATGTAGCTTTGAAGTATTCTACCCCAGAAAAGGGCGTTCTGGTATTTGCTGAAGATATCGACCAAAAGGCTTCAGGGTCTCAAAGAGATGCTGAAATGAATTCCTTTCTGAATCAAATTGATGGAGTTACGGCTAAAGGTCGTAATATCAAGACTATTCTTACTACTAATCATGCTAATAAGATTAGTCAGGCTCTTCGGAGACCAGGCAGAATTGATATTGTAGTAGCTTTTGACAACCCATCAAGATCTGAAAGTATTCAAATTATTAAGAACTTCTGTGGAAGTGCTCTTAGAGATATTGATTGGGATACTCTTGATATTGTAGACAATGTTTCTGCCTCTGTTATTGCAGAAGCTTGTAAGAGAGCCAATACGTACAAAAGCCATACTAAAGGTATAATCAGTCATGATGATCTTCAAGTAGCGCTCACTTCCATGGTGAGACAGGCACAATACATGGCAGAGGATTTGGAGGAAGATAATTCACTTGAAACAGCCGTTTCACGAATATTCTCTCCAGTAATTTCTCCAATTATAGATAAATTGGAGCACATTGAAGAATCTATGTAAGATTTTTTTCTTAACTTAAGGGAAAGTAATCCCACTAAATTTAAAAAGATGAATAAAAGACTTCTGATTTACGTCTTTTTAATGGTAGGGATTACTTCCTGCCATTCTCAAAGACTTTTAAAGACATCCACTATGATCACTACTAACGTGATTTATAAGGATAAGAATAAATCCGGGCAACCTTATAAGGTAAGCATTGGGTTTAAAGCCTTTAGATTTCAAGCATATAGGAAAATTAAAAAGGATGGAAGTGTCAAACTAGCAATGGTAATGACAACACCAGATAAAATTAAAATTCCTGTATCATATTTTGAACCTACTAATGAGGTATCATTAGATGGAAGAGAGATATTTAAGGATGAAAAAGGTAAATTTGTTTTCAAGGATGGTAAACTCCCGAAGAGAGAGTACCTATGAATCTTAATGGAGTACTAAAGCTTGAAGAAGCTATACTGCCTTATGAAGGTAATGAATATTATTACAGTAAAGAAAGACTTCATTATTGTAATGACTTAGAATCTGTACTCGAAATGAGTAAAAGTCATACTATGTATAGAATTAATCTATATGTAGGAGGCAAACAGATTCTAGGTATTTTACCTTCTAAGATAAAGAAATCTTTTATTATGAAAAATAATAAAAGATGTGTAATTCAAATGCAATTAATTGCATCAGATGGAGAAGAACTACAATTAGAACCGAAGAAAAAAGATAATGTATTAGTTGTATATTCGTACACTAATACACAAACATACGAGAATCAACTAGGATGTACTCTTAAGGAATTAAGGTATATCCTCAATGAATATCGCATCCTTATTGAAGAATGCGGAGATTGTTTTGATACAGAAGTAGAGAAGCAATTCTTCAAAGATATAGGACTAGAGTAAAAGGGAGGGATGGATGGAAAAATTTACTTAAAGCCCTTGAGTCTTTTAGACTTTTAGGGCTTTTAGTCCTTTTACAGCCTCATGATGTAATGGAAGCATTACTGCCTTCTAAGCAGTTCGTTCAGGTTCAAATCCTGATGGGGTTACTATGAAATCCGTTACTATTTGGGCTATTGAGAAGCGCATTCACTTTTCTGATCGAGAGATTAAGAGATTGAAGGAGATAGGAGTGAAAGTGCAAAACTCTCCAGCCCGTATGTACATACTTGCAAAAATTAGGACTAATTATCCTGATGCGTGGAAAAACTTGAGCACTGCTCAACAAATCTTTCCTCAAGCAGTAAAAGTTACATAGGACTGAACTCCCCGTGAGAGAGTGTTGTCTCACACAGAGAAGGGCTTGTCCCTTCTCATCTTTTATTGATGATTAGTTTTAAATTTAATGGGAAATATAACAAGGCTTTTATTACAGATATAATAAAAGAGAGGTTCCCTAATGTCACTCCTATATATCGAAGGTATGGATCAGTATTAGGTACATATAGAGTATACTTACCTGAAATAGAAGGTATGTATGAACTATGCCAAGGATTAGGTTCTTCGATATCCTATGTAAAAACAATTCCAAAAGATTCTTTTTGGTGTATACCTACTAATAATATTTATAAGGATGTAATCATTGAAAAGAATTGTTTCACCTTTAAAAAGACAAAAGATGCTAACAAAGACAAAAAATCGCAAGATAAAGGTTAATGCAGTCACTATCGACTATGTGACCTTACGACAAGCAGTATTATTAATTAGGGCTTTAAATAACCAATTGCGACTACACATTTTAGACATATTGGAAGCCTTTGGAACCTTGAATGTAACTGATCTGTATGTAAAATTACGTACTGATCAGTCTAAAATGTCCCAAGAGCTTGCAGTATTAAGAAGAGCCAATCTAGTACATTATGAGAGGGAAGGAAAGAGTATCTATTATTCAGTCAATAAAGAAAGACTCTTACAGTATAAAGCCTTCTATAACTATTTTGGAGGATTGGAAGCATGTGCTAGGGTACTTAGAGCACTAAGTCATCCGCTTCGTATGAAAATATTGAAGTATATACGAAAAAAAGACATTATTAATGTCAATAATATTTACAACACTTTAAAGTTGGAACAATCTATTACTTCGCAGCATTTAAAAATCTTGCGGGAAACAAGTATAGTTGGTGCTGGACGTGATGGAAAATATATCTATTATGATATAAATGAACGGTATTTGAAAGACTGTATACAGAGAATAAAGAAGTTCGTAAATACATAAACCGAGTTAAGGTTGAAATCCCTTAGGTTAAAAGCCTAGAAATCTCTCATATAATAGTTGCCTTGACGTGGCATGAGAGCTAAGGACATATGTTCTTCTAAAACTATATCAAACTAAAAAATAAAAAACATGTTTAAAGCCTTTAAAATCCATGTGGAGAATGCTGTAAAATTCTTAGAAAGCAAGTCTACGCTCTTTACTACAGAGGTATCCAAAGAGGAGCTATGGGATACGTATATTAACGCCTTCCCAGAAGGGACAGACCCTATATACATCTCTGAGACAGTACACTCCTGCAACTGTTGTAAGTCTTTTTTAAGACGTTATGGGAATGTAGTGGGAATAATAGACAATAAGGTAATTTCTTTATGGGATAATTATGAGAATTTACCCCATCCTTACAATGTAGTAGCTGAGAAGTTAAATGCTTTAGTAGCTACAAAAAGTATTAACGGTGTATTCCTTACTGAAGAAACCAGTATGGGTACTGATTACAATCTTGGAATAGACCCTAGTTCTGAAAAGTATGAAAAACGATTTGAGCACTTCTCAGCTCAAACACCAGTTAGTTGTATCTCTAATGATGTAGCTACTAAGAAAGGGGAGTTTCTCCAAACTTATGCTGTAATAAAGAGAAGTATGAATGAGTTCTCAAAAGAGTCCATTGATAGCGTAATGGATCTTATTAATGAAGGTACTTTACCTAGAGCAGAACAGTTTCGATTTGCTATTGAAACATTTCAAAGGTTCCAATCTGAATGGGAAGGTACTGAAGAAGAACTTTGGATAGCTACTGCCAAGTATGGTAGAAAATTAGCCATTAGAAACACAGCAATAGGGACGCTACTTATTGAAATCAATGAAGGAATACCTTTATTAGATGCAGTTACTAAGTTCGGTAGAACTATAGTAGGTGTATCCTATAAGAGGCCCAAAGCCATATTTACAAGAAAACAAGTCCTAGAGGCAGAGAATAAGCTTAAAGCATTAGGCTTTGAGGATAGTATTCCTGTAAGGCATGCAACGTTAGGAGACTTAAACATCCAACATGTATTCTGGACAAGTTCCAAAGCAAAGAGTCTAATGTCAGGAGCTCTGGATGGACTATTGGAAGACTTAGTAGAAAAAAAACCTGCCTATGGTACTGAAATGGATATTCAAGCCTTTATGAAAATTCTTCCTACTATTAAAGATCTAGAAATTTTAGTAGAGAACAATCATGAAGGTAACTTTATGAATATGTTAGCTCAAGAACGAGGCCCTAGTATCTTGGCCTGGGATAATGGGTTCAGATGGAGCTATAATGGAGAGAATACTATATCATCTATTACTAAATCTGTTAAGAACAGAGGAGGAAATGTAGATGGTTTATTAAGATTCTCTATTTCTTGGGCTGATAATGCTGAAGACAATTCGGACTTAGATGCTCATTGTTCGTATCTAGATAAACATATTTATTATTCTAGAAAACGAACTGAACATGGACACTTAGATGTAGACATACAAACTCCCAAAAGTTATAAGAGTGATATTGTGGAGAATATAGTATTCACTGAACTAGTAGATGCAAAGTTTAAGTTTAGAGTACACAATTATGCCCTTAGGGGTGTTCAAAAAGGATTTAAAGCCGAAGTAGTATTTGGAGGGACTACTCACTCTTTTGTTTATAACAAGGGATTACGTCAGGGAGAGTTTGTAAATGTAGCTACTGTAACGTGCAAAAATGGTAAAATGAGTATGAAATCTCATATACCTAGTGAAGCACAATCTCGAAATATTTGGGGAATTAATACGCAAAAGTATCATAAAGTCGATACCTTTATGCTCTCTCCTAATTATTGGAAAGATAAAGTAGGAAATCCTCATTACTTCTTCATTATAGATGGGGTTAAAAATCCTAGTTCTGTAAGAGGAATATACAATGAATTTTTAAATCCTGTATTACAACAGGAGAAAAGAGTTTTTGAAGCATTGGGAGCTAGAACAAGAGCTTCTTATTCTGATAACCAACTTGCTGGTCTAGGTTTCTCTGTTAATACTAAAGATAGTATTACAGTGAGAGCAGATGGGAAAGTTATAAAACTTAAGTTCAATGGACATTTTCAAACAAGCCCTAATACAAAAGTTAAAGTTTCCAACCGTTAAAGGTTGGGTTAGCACTGAACAATTATTTGATTTACATGCCTGTTTTAGCAGGGAGATGGATAATAATGAGAATCAACGTCCGTCCCTTAACTATGCTCTTAGAGAGCTTTCAAAGTTAAGGAAGACTACAGAAGTAGAAACTTTGACTAATGTAGGGGAAGATTCTACTCTATCTTTACAAATTGAAGTAGTGAAAGCTGTTTTTGAGTATAAAAAAGATTTATACATAAAACAGACTAAGATGTCTTCTGTAAAGAAAGAAGTACAGGAGATTTTAGAGTTAGCTAAATCAGCTGATTTGGAGGCATTAAAAGCAAAAGGTGGCGATGCATTGCGTAAGCAGGCGAAAAAACTCTTAAAGAGTATCTGATGTTTTAGGTCTTTCTTACTCTAGAAAGACCTAATTCTGGCCCATGGTGAAACTGGTTATCACGTCGCGCTCATAACGCGGTATTTAGGGTTCAAATCCCTATGGGCCAACTATTTATATTACACACTAAATCAAATATTATGTTACCAGAAACATTAGAAGAGAGCCTAAACGCTCTGGAATACTACAAGGCGTTACTAAGTACTAGTACAAATGAAAAGATGAAACTAGTATATATGCGACGTATTGATAATTTAGAAGCACATATTCGTGTTTTAAGATTAAAAAGAAAACTTTAATCTACTTTATTATAATTAGTATCTAATACTTTTATCTTAAAGTACAAAATTTTTATTATGTTTAATAACGCTATACCTAATATAGTAGTGTTTTTGTGTTTAATTGCTTTAAGTATGCTATTAATTAACATTGAAGTATTATCTTTAATAAGCTTGATCTTAGCTATTTTGTTAGGTAGTCTAACTATTTATAGAATGGCAACGAGTAAAATCATTACTTTTTAAATATGAAAAAGGATAAAGTTCAAGAACTTGATCATGGACTGTACACAATTTATTGGAAACAATCCGTTGGAGGAGGCAAGTCACTCGCTGCTGTTGGTTCTTTAGCTAATGGCGACATGTGGTATGCCTGTACGAATTTTATTAGTCCTAAAAAAAGTATTGATTGGAAGTTTGTAAAGAAAGTAAAATTGATTAGAAGTTAATACCTTATAAATAAGATACCCATGAAATACACACTATTACTACTCCTTTGGTTTACTACCTTAGGAGTAAGACACCCTAACATTATGTATGCTGGATCTTCTTCCTGCATAGAAGTAGTTGATATAAAGCCTAGTACTCATACAGTATTAGTAGAACTTACCAAATTGATCAATAGTGAATGTTGGTCTGAAGGCTTTCTAGGTAAAAGAGAAGTACTAGGAGTAATTATGTCCCGAGTCCTACATAAGAAATTTCCTAATTCTATATTAGGCGTTATTTATGATAAAGGGCAGTTTGATGGAGTAGGTACAAAGTATTTCATCTATACTGAGGAGACATATAAACTAGTGAAGCAATGGTACTTGGAGAAATATGTATCCAAGTATTTATTCTTTTATAACCCTTGTTCATCTACTGATACAAGATTTATAAGATGGGTCTATAAGAAATATCCTAATACTTTTTTTATAGACAACCATTTATTTCACGGAGAGTAAGTAGAAGAAGTTAGATAAAGACTTTCATTTAGAGGGCTTTCTGATGTATTTCAGGAGCCCTTTTTTATTCTTAAATTGAAAAATATGGACAAGATAAAAAATTGGGAAGAATATAGACCTAGAGCATTTGAGTACAAAGGCCAATGGATTTATAATTGGTTTTCAAATATGATTCCTTTTACTACCCCTATTATTGTTCAGAATATAGCTTACTACAGTGTTGAGAACTATTATCAGGCTATGAAATTTAAAGACGCAAGAAAACGTTTGTACATAGCTAGATTAGAGCCTCATAGAGCTAAAAGAGAGGCTAGAAAACTTGTACTAAGAGAAGATTGGGATGACACTATGGCTATTAAGGTAATGAAAAAAGCCTTACTTCATAAGTTGGAGTCAAGAACCTTTTAGGACACAATTGTTAAAGGCTAAACTTCCAATTATAGAATGGAACAATTGGAATGATAAAAAATGGGGAGTAAGTGTGAAAGACAATGAAGGACAAAACCTTCTAGGAAACTTATTAACAGATATAAAAAATAATCTAAAATCATGACAAAAAAAGAAATAGAAAGCTTATCAGTAGGAACTCGTTTAACTATTTTAGAAAGGCCTCTTTCTTATAATGTTGAATCAGGTAGCCATGGTTTAGATTCAGTAGATTATCCATATAATCTTAAGATAACAAAGTTAAAATTAACAGGACCTTATCCTAGTTTTACTTGTGAAAAGGGTTATGGATGGAGTCTTCATGAAAAGAATTTAGACTTTTATACTTTTTCTTTTAGCGTAGGTAACTGGATTACCATTACTAAAGGAAGTAACTGGTCAAAAGCAATGGACAAATTTATAGGAAGAACTGTCCAGATAACTAAGGTAGATCCCTTGTTTGATTGTATTACTTTTGATGGGTTTGAAGGATGGTCATGGTGTTATGTAGATAATCATTTTAGACCTGCTACAAAAGATGAAATTAACGCTAAAAAGTGGGATATGAGTATGTCTTTCGGGGATCTTGAAGATTTACCTGAAGGTGTAGTTGAAAAGTTACCTGAAGAATCCCCTGAAAAGCCATCTGAAAAAGAAGTGCAAAAAATAATTTTTAAATCTAATAGATATACTCCTGTTATTCATCTTAACAGAGCATATCAAACTATAAAACTATAGTCATGCCAAAGAAAATATCATTTTTAAATCGTGTTAAAACGGAGTTAAACAAAACTGATGCCGATTTACAATTAGAACAAGTGCAGGATTTCCAAGAAGATACTCTTCTATTATTAGAAGGAGAAATCATGAGCAGAAAAACTATTACTATTCCTCAATTAAAGTTAGAGTTAGATAGGGCTCTTAGAGCTTTAGATAAAGCTAAACTTAGATACGAAAAGACAGCTACTGCTGTATTTAAACCCGGGAGTACAGACCCATATACACCTCTGGGTTATATATCTAATCGTAAAGATGCATTAGATGTAATTACTGATGCATTAAGTCTTGTAACCTCTCTTGAAAGAAAGATTGATGAAATTGAAGGAGAGATAATTACATTAGAGACTTTCAAAGAAGACTTAATATGAATACCTTTCAGATATCTTTTGTTGACGCAGTAACAGAGCGTCAGGTAGAAATATCAGTAAAGCATACTGAAACAGAAGAAGAAATGAACAAAAGATTTACAGCTTGGTATTTCTCATTAAGAAGGTTACCAGAGGATCCCTCGAAAGCCTTCAAAGAATTTCTAAATCTAAACTATTAGATATGGATATTAATGATATCTATAAAGTTAGTCCTGGGGATGTAATGATACTACATAATTTAGATAAGTGTAGAATCGGAGGAAGTTGTGTAACTTACCCTTACAAAGTACAGATAAAATCTTTCAGTGTAGATGAAAGCAAAATTGTTCTAGAAGGTAATGATAGAGTATGGGAGATAAACTTAGGTTTAATATCTAAATTACAATATATACCTCTTCGTAGTGATATTTGTACCCATCGAGTTATAGGTAGAATAAAGAGATCAAAATACAACTGGGCTAAGAAAATGGATAAAATGATAGGTACTTTCCACTCTTTTAGATTGGATGCTGCCAATTATTTAAATGAGTATGAGTATGTATATAGTGATGGCCATTTTGATATAATAGAGGTACCTAAAGCAATATCTATTAGGATGGATGATAAACTAATCTATTCTTCTTTTAGACAGTTTTATAATGTTTTAGGAGGAAGTACATTTAAATATAACTTTCCCTTTTATAACATTAATAATAAAGGTAGAGCAACGGGAGGTTCATTTGATACTGTATATAAGAGTACGCCTGAGTCTTTCTTTTTTGCCAAATACTTAGCGCCTTCTAATAATGAACAACTACAGGAAAGAGAAGAATTGACGATAGATAGAGAATATTATAAAGAACCTTTAATATCCTTCAATAAGAGTCCTAGAGTAGTAGCATCTAAATGTGTTACTAAATGGGATCATATGTTAAAAATTAAATTCAAATGAACTTTAAAGACAAAGTACTAGCGAACAAGAATAAAAGTGAACGTGCTATTTTGGAAGATCAAGTATCTGATTTTCAGGAGGATACACGTATTTTTCTTGAATCGGAAATTGCCATTAGGCAGACATCTGTAATACCTCAACTGAAATTAGAGGTGACAAAAGTAAAAAGAAAAGAGAGTAAAGCTGCAAAATGTCTTGTAAGTAGTAAAGTAAACATTTTTGGCAGTAAAACTATCAAAACTCCGAAACAGTGGATTGATGATATATTAGAGGAAAAAAATAAAATAAATGATGCTAAAGAGGAACAATTGAACCTCGAAGCTCAAATAAAAGGAGTAGAAGAAGAAATACTGAGTTTGCAAGAAATGTTAGCTTTATTAGCTTAATTTATAGGGAGGAAGATATAGATGCTTCCTCCCTTATTTAACTAGAGACAATGAAAAAAAATGAAAAAAATAACAATTCTAAAAAAGGAATTAAGAAATACGAATACAAGTATCGAGGCTTTAACCTATGAGTTAAATCAGCTTAAAACTAAGTTAAATAGACTTAGAACAAGGCAGTTGACATTACAGACCAGGATAAACAAAGGACAGAATAAAGATATTCATATTACTGATCATGCTATTGTACAATATTTAGTACGATATAAAAATTTTAGTAAAAAAGAGATTGAAGATTTTTTAATTACTAGAACTTTTTTGGATATTTACGAAGTACTACCTAATGATGGAGAATTCCCCAATGGAAATGGCCAGACATTGGTTATTAAAAATGGTAAAATAGTTACAGTTATATGATTTACTTTATAGGTAACACTCTCATAGATTATGAAGAGGAAGAAATCAAATCTTCTAGTGTAGATGACTGTCTTGAATATTTGAGAGGGCATCAGGTAATAGGACTAGATATAGAAACAAGTAGGAAATTTGATAGACATAAATATGTATCTAAGGTGTATAAACCTGGCTTAGATCCTTATCTAAGTAGAATATGTATGGTACAATTTTCAGCAGGTAATAGAGATTATGTCATAGATGCAAGAGTAATAAATCTAGAACCTTTTAGAGAGATTTTAGAGAGTCAGAATTATCTAAAAGTAATACATAATGCACAGTTTGAAGGATTACACTTTCTCCATTATGGTATGAGAATTGTAAACATTTGGGATACCATGCTGGCTGAAAAGGTATTATATAATGGATTATTTATAAAATATTCCTTAGCAGCTTTAGCTAATAGATACCTAAATATAAAGGACATTTCTGACAATAGTTTATTTGATAATACTATTAGTGCTGAATTTACAAGACTTATTAGATTCCATTCAGATGAAGAGGCTATGCAACTAATAGAATCTTCGTATTTAGATAAATCAACTCGTATGCAGTTTGTAAATTGGGGTGATAAACCTTTTACAATTAAACAAATTAAATATGGAGTTGAAGATAGTAGAATGGTATTGGATATTTATGGGATACAACGAAGAGGACGACTTACTACTACAGGGTTATATAAACCTAATTTTGACATTAGATTTGAATCTAATTTTACACAAGTATTAGCAAACATTACTTACCATGGCTTTAATATAGATGTAGAGAGATGGTTAGAGACATATGAAAAGAATAAGAAAAGAGCAGAAAGACGTTTAGAAATACTTAATACTTATGTAGAAGAAAATCACCCTGAATTTACAGGAACTATAGATTTATTTAATTACAAAGCTCACTGTTTAATTCAGTGGAGTTCTTCTAAACAGGTGCTTCCTCTATTTAAGAAATACGATCTGGCATTACGAGTTAAGTCTAAGAGTACAAATAGACTCGAATGGACAGTGGGAGCTACTCATTTACTAGATGAATTACCTGCTAAATTAAAAGGTGCATATTTTAAGCAAAAAGATGTACCTATAACAGATGCTGATACTTTATGTTTAGCCTATTTACTATATAAACGTAGTGAACAATTAGTAACTACTTTTGGTAAAGATTGGCTAAAATATATACATCCCATAACCAAAAAAGTACATAGTCGATTTAATCAGTATATGATTACTAATCGACTTAGTTCCACATCCCCAAATATTCAGCAAATCCCTGCTACTAAAGACTTTAGAGATTGTTTTATAGCACCTAAAGGTAAGAAGTGGTTATCGTGTGATTATGCACAACAAGAAATTAGAGTTGCAGCAGAAGTTCATAATAATCAAAAGATGAAAGATTTCTTTTTGGTACCTAATGCTTTTGATTCAGACTATCATTCATTCGCTGCTACTAATATTCAACGAATTATGAGGGAAGACCCTCATTACATGGTACCACCTAAGTCTTCTCCAGATTTTACTAATGAACATTCTAAAGAACGAGGTCATAGTAAAACTATTTCTTTTCTCTTACAATTCGGAGGATCCCCTTTTACGTTAGCTAAACGATTAGGGATTACTGAAGAAGAGGCTGAAGAATTATATAATGCATATTTTGGAGGCTTTGAAGGATTGGACAGATCTTTCCATAAGCGTAAAAAGTTTATTCTTGAGAAAGGATATTCAGTTATATCCTCGTCACCCAAAAAACCTATAGATAAACGATATTTCTTTCCTTATTTTGAAAGAATGAAGGAATTAAAAAAACAAGCATATAGGCTTACCTCTTATCATGAGGGGCAAAGAATTCCACCAGAAGAAAAATTAAGACTTAGAACAGAAACTGAGTGGAGTAAAATATGGAAAGAATATATGTCTTATAAAGGAAAAGCGGAAAGGCGTGGTCTTAATACCCCTGTACAAGGATTAAGTAGTACTATGACAAAGATAGCAATGACTATTCTTTATAATAGAATATTAGAAGAGGATTTAGACTTACAGATGGTCATTCCTGTACATGACGAACTAAACTGTATTGGTTTAGAAGAACATGCTCCTATAATTGAAGAGGCTATGAAGAGAGCTGGTACTTATTTATGTAGCGATGTTCCTATGGATGCAGACTGTGAAGTAGCATCTTGTTGGGTACATTAAATTAAAACTATACAGTATGTTTCAATTTGGAAATTTTGGATATGAAGTTGGCTCTCCAGAAGAACAAGTTATGTTAGAGTTATACGCCTTTTATACACAGAATGTTAAAGGTAAACGTATATCTAAGTCTATGTTTGGAATAGCTTTTTTTAGATGGTTGAGACATATTAATTATTCATTTGAAAGAATTGTGGATACTATCTATGAACCAGTTACAATAGACATTGAGTATACATTAGTATAAAATTAAGAATCCGTATTTAGTTTCGAGGGAGAGTGGGTAGTAAGTACCCCTCTCCTTCTTTCTAATCACAAATGAAGAAAAATGACATTATTAAATCACATTGGAGTCTTTATTCTAATAAGTCTAATATTAAGTTTAATATGGGGTTTTGAGGTATTTAAAAGTAATGAAGTACCTACTTTTCTAGAAATACAATTAGGTAGTGTAACTATATTTCTTATATTAGAAGTATTTTATTGGACTATTCAAATCTTTTTCTTAAACTACTTTAATATATAACAATAACTCTATGGTGTTAGAAACAGTAATAATCATTTATGCTATAGTATATTTCTGGTGGATTCTTTATGATTCCACTAGGAATGTTTTCAAACTATTTTTAAATAGTAACCATTACTTACCAGGAGATGTATTAGATGTACTAGAAAATGTTGATACACTACAACTTAAAGTACATTGGAAACATGGTAAAAGTGGAGGGGGCTATTTATATGAAGTTTACCTATTATGAAAAAGTTTTTAATTTTTGTAGCAGGAGACAAGAATAACAATAAATATTATAATATGATTCAGAATGGATCTGAATTTATTGTTAAATATGGGCGAGTAGGAGGACATGAAACTACAAAGACATATCCCATGTCTAGATGGGGTCGGACTATCTCTAGTAAATTAAGAAAAGGGTATAAGGATATTAGTGATTTGAAAGCTGTAAAGACTGTTGTACAGTCTAAATCAGGTAATACAGACTTTGATAACTTTTATCAAGTCTTTTCTAAATACACTAAAGGATCAGTATCCTCTTCTTATTTAGTAGATACTACTACACCGCAACAAATACAAGAAGCACAAAAACTTCTTGATGAAATTACTGCCCTTAAAAAGGTAAAAAAGATAAACAGTAGATTAGAAGAATTATACAAAGTAATTCCTAGAAGAATGGGTAAAGTATCTGACTATCTCATTAGTGATGTAGCTCAAAAAAATACTTTGTTAGCTAGGGAGCAAAATGCATTAGATGGTATGGATTCAGCTAATGTCATTAATACAGTTAATCCATATGAAGATTTGAACATTGAATTTAAAGAGTTAGATCAACCGCCTACGTGGTTACGTGATAAAATAGAAGCAACCAATACGGGTTATAGGCGTAGAGACATTTATAAATGTTTTAAACTAGCTACACCACGTCTAGAACGATTTGAAAATTGGATTAAGGATCAAAAAAATCCTGTTACAGAACATTTATTTCATGGCACTCGTTGTCCTAATATTTTCTCTATTCTTAAATCTGGGCTTATGATTCGTCCAACTAATGCTGCGTATATTTCAGGTGCAGCATATGGGGATGGTATTTATATGAGCAAGGATACAGGGAAATCATTAGGATATGTAGGTAACGACCCTGATGCTTTATTTCTCATATCTAATTGTCATATAGGCAAACAATATGAGTATAAAGGATGGTATAGAGACGGAAAAGACATTTCTAGAAGTGAAATGTCTTATCAAGGGATGAAGAAACGTAATTGTGATTCTTTGTATGTACATTCTGGTGATGGTTTACTGTCCTCTGAATTAATTTTCTACAAAGAAGATCAAGTAGTTATTGATTATATTATTTGGTTTAAATAAATTTAATTATGAATGTAACTAAGATCATTAGAAAAGTGGTAAAAGAATTAATCTCTTTAAGAGGAGAAATTACCACATTGGAAGTCAAGAATCGACTTATCAGTATTTATGATACTGTCAAGTGGAATCAATCACTTGTATCTGGTACTATGGATCTTCTCTGTAGTAATGGACTTATCAAGAATTTACAATTTAGGGATAATGGTAAGTATCGTACTTATACAATTCCTAAACAGAAAAAAGAAGTAATATCTGTTAATAAAACTAAATTACAACAGATATTCATGGATCCAAGCGGAAAATTCCAAACAGTAACATGGAAAGCAGCGAGTGGAGAAAGAACTTACTCATTGAAAGCAAGTCGAAACAAGAATAACAATGGGTATATTGAAGTATATACTTCTAAAGGAGAGTTTAAATTAGTAGACCCAAGAACCATTTTGAAAATTAAAGCAAATGGAAGTATCTACAAAAAGAAATAAGATTCAAGAGGAAGGGCTTGAATCTTGGATTGAGAGAGGGGGCAACTCCTCTCTCATCATCTCTCAAGGGGTTGGTAAGAGTTTCATAATGTATAAAGCCTTTTACAGAGCTTTAACATTAGGGTGGATTACTAATACTGATCCTATTTTTATTTTTTCCTTTACTAAAGACCAAGGTTCTAATTTAAAAAAAGAAGCTAGTGTCTTTGAATCTGTGTATGGAAAAAATCCTTTAAAAGATTTTAACCTTGAGTTCTGGTGCTATCAAAGTATTCCTAGGCACCCAAGAACGTTTGATGTTTATGATGAGCTTGATGCTACCCTCACCCCTGAATACATGAGAAATCTTACTCAATCTCCAGCACGTTACAAACTAGGTCTTACAGGAACAGAATCAGCAGGAGAATATGTATTCAAAGATATAGCAGAGCAAACTGGATTAGTTCAATCAGATGCTTCTACAAGAATGGGTAAAGTAACTCATTTAATTACTAAAGGACAATTGATTGAGATTTATTTACCTGTATCGTATAGGTATACTCGAGAACAAGCAGTTCTAGATGGTATTATTGCAGATATGCAAACAATCATCATAAACCATACTCTTGATGATACTCATAAAAGAATTTGGTACAGATCCCGAAAAAAAACCAAAAAAGAAATTGTTCCTAAATATACTGAAAAGGAATGGTATGCAAAAAAGAAAGGAGCTATACAATACCAATATACTCCTACTAGAGCTAAACAAGTAATAGGACAACAGATGAGTAGATTTTTATATAATTTACCATCTAAAGCAGTAGCAGCTAAGAAATTACTTAAGTTACTGCCCGGAAAGACTATTATTTTTTCTGAACGATTAGCTTTATTAAACTTAATTACTCCTAATGTAGTTACTAGTAAGGCGTCATCATCCTTTGTAGTAGACAATATCTTTTATAATAAAAAGAAAGTAAAAAAGGATGGACAAGATGTGTTTAGGTATCTAAAACGTCATTTACTAGAGCTTAAAGAAAAATTCATTACTCAAACAGAGTATGATACTGTAAAAAGTATTTGGCTTACTACAAGAGTAGAGTCTAAGATACTCTTTGAAAAGTTTAATAGAGGTGAAATAACCGAAATAGCATCGTCTAAGGCTATAGGAAGAGGTATGACACTAGATAATGTAGATAATGGTATATTACTATCATATGGATCTAAACATACCCCTATGAGTCAGAAAGTAGCTCGAACATGGCGGACAGATGGTAAATTAAAAAAGACTGCCAATTTATATGTATTTAGAACTATAAATACGTATGAAGAAGCATGGTTTGAATCTATGCAATATATTTATGGCACAGATAAAAAATTAATAGGAAAAATGGACTTGAATATAGTTAGAGAAATACCATCCTTAGCTTTAAGTCTCCCTAATTTTAAATTATGAATGAAGAATTATTAGAGTGTATATCGCCTGAAAGACGGTGGTTAGCTAAATTTGTAATTTTAGCAAGTACAGAAGGAGGAAATCTATATGATTTTATAACAGAACCTAAACATGGATTTCAATTTAAGAAACAACTTCATGATGTTATTAATGAAATTGTCTTGAAATTTTATAACGAAGGACATATAGATTTATATTCTGGAGAACATACCAGAATAAACTTTATAAAACCTATTTATGCTACATTTATATCTAACTTAGGCAATGTAGTAGAGAAAGCTCGTGGGTATTTTAAGAAACAATACAGTGGATATTCCCATTACCATGGTGATCCTCAAAGTATTAGTGAATTAATTGGGAAATGGAGAATCAAATATCCTCATTTAGATGTAGAGCTAATCCCTATGGCCTGTAAAGCTTATATAGATGATTGTAAAACTTCAGACCGTGCTTTAAAACGTATGGGAAACTTCATCCTACAAGAGAAAAATGGAGTAGTAGAATCTGATTTAGCTATGTGGGTAGATAACCTAACAGATAAAAACGATGTACAAGATCAAACCAAAAAAGACACCCTTATATGATAGGTATAATAAAGCTAGAGAAGAAAAGCTACAAGGAAAGATTAACTATATTCCCTTCTATGAATCTTTACCTAGATTCTCAGAAGCCTTTCCTGGTTTAATTCCTAAATCTTCTACAGTAATTGCAGCGAGTAAAGGGACAGGAAAGACAAAACTTACAAAATTTTTAAGTATATTTGTACCCTTCTTTTTTAAAAAGAATAATCCTACATTAGATTTTAACTTCACAGTAATATGGAATAGATTAGAAGAAAGTGAAGAAGAGTTTAAAGATGGATTAATGGTCTTATATCTAGAACAAGTACATAAAAAGAGAGTTACTCTTAATGACTTGAATGGTTATTCTAAAAGGCCTTTAGATAAGGAGATAATAAAGTTAACCTTAAAAGGGGAAGAATGGGTTCAAGAAATAATGTCTCATGTTATTTTAATAGATGAACCTACTCCTGGAGGCTTTTATAGAGCATGTCGTAGAGAATTATATAAGAAGGGTACTGTTTATGTAAAAGGAATAGAATATCCTATCCAAAATGATAACTGGAAAGAAATACCTAAGAACTTTACATATGTACCCAATGATCCTAATCATATAGTGGTACCAGTGTTTGATCATTTAGGTCTTATGAGACCTGAACAAGGTCTTACATGGTATGAGAGTGCAGAGAAATTATCTGCATACTATATTAGACGACGTTTATCATTGATATTTCAGACTTCTCCCATTTTAGTCCAGCAACGGGAGGCAGCATCTCAAACTACTGCCTACAACTATAAGGGAGGACAAATACTTCATAAAATTGAACCTAAGATTACAGACTTAGGTAAGATTAAAGTAACAGCAGATGATGCCTTAACGGTTATCATGTTATTTAACCCTGCTAGATATGAAGTAGATGATTATAGAGGTTATGATATCAATAAACTAGGGCATAATCAAAGAATCCTATTTGTAAGAAAGAATCGTAGAGGAAAAGAAGGACTAATACTACCTTTAGAATTTGATGGCTTGACAGGCATGTTTAAAGAATTACCAAAAGCTAATTCACCTGAAATGCAAGCTGTCTATAATAAATATTAAATGGAACTACCTACAAAACTTGTTAAAGCAAAGAGCGTGAATCCAGCCACTATGTTGATCTATGCACCTCCTAAATTAGGAAAGAGTACTATCATGGCATTATTAACTGAGAAGTATCCAAATTCTTTAATTATTTCCAATGAACCGAATGGTTATAATTTTTTAGATGCTATCGTTAAAGAAGCCTTGGATCCTGCAACATTTAGGAGTGTTATAGCAGCTATTGAAGAAAGAAATAAGACACAAAAACTTGAGTATCTAATTGTTGATACAGTAACCCAGATGGATAGTTGGAGTGAAATAGTGGGTACTTTAAGATACATGGAAACATCTCAAGGGAAAAAATTCAATAGAATTGGAAAAATAGCAGGTGGAAAGAAAATTTCACCTAATAGTACTAATTTTGAGACAGTGCATGATATACCTCAAGGCTATGGATATAAACATTCAAGAGCAGTTATGATTGATTGGTTTGATCAATTAAGTAGATTAGCTGATCATGTTATCTTTGTAGCGCACGTAAAAGATAAATTAGTATCATCTACTTTAGGAGAGTCTATTACTGCTACAACTATTAATTTAACTGGTAAAGTTAAAGACCTGTATTGTGCGAAAGTAGATGCTATTGCTATGTTAGTAACAGGCGAAGATACCTCAGAACGATATTTGTCCTTTCAAGCAAAGGATGATATTAAATTTATGGGCAGTCGTGCTCCTCACCTAAAAGGAAAAATCCTTATTTCAAAAGAGACTGAAAAAGAGGTTGAAGCGTATTGGGATAATATTTTCATCTAAAATTATATATATTTATGTTTTCAATTTCAGAAATGAGAGATCCGTTTGCAAAACAGAAAGCAGTTAACCCTTATGAAGGGCTTAACATGTTAACCTTACATCCTATCCAAGGAAAAGGTAAAGCGCGAATGGAACTATCTCCAAGTGTTATCGAAGCTATGCAGTTAGATTTAACTGACAAAACTAATCGAGTAATGATTAGTTTAGTTACTGATAAGACTAACTTAGCCTTATATCTTAAAGATATGGGGAGTAAGTCAGCATGGGTTCATGGAAATAGATGTTTTTCTTCAAAAGACATTTATAACCTTATATGTGATACATACGATTGTAACAAAAATGAGTTTACTAGGTTTACTTTAAACGAGATATCTCAGGGTAATGTTAAAGTATGGCAAATCTTACCTTTAGTAGAAGTTCCAGAAACTTCAGTAACTTCAGAAGAAACTCCAGAAGAAGTTGAAGGTTTCAATACTAATGAAAATCCTATGTCTACGTTTAAAGTACGTGTTACTGCTGAAGAAACTCAAGAAGCTATTGATAATCAAAATGATCAGGATGATTTAGTAGATCAAGCCCTAGCAAATATTGTCAATAGTTACTAATAGGTTTAACCTCAAGAAACCTATTATTCACTTTAAAAAAATAATTAATGTCAGATTCAATTTTCAACACGACTCCTAAAGACACTACTTACGTGTCTAATCGTTTAGGAGCTGGAGGTCATCTTGTGACTATTCGAGATATCAAGTACGGAGTATCTAGTACAGATAAACCTTACATGAGAATAATTGTTACAGGTGGAAAGACTGTAAGTGAGTATCATGACTATGAAGGAGTAAATACTAATGAACAAGCAACATCGTTTGATTTGTATCTAACCGAAGCGGCTTGGAATAATGCAACAGCACAAGTATTGCTCAGACTAGCAGAAAAGACAAATAATCAAAAATATTTGTCTTTGGGTAATTTAGGTAATGATGCTCAAGAGTTAGTTAGTATTCTTAAACCTTTGTTTATAAATACTCAATTTACACTATCTTTAACAGGGGTAGCTAAATACACCCTTAAAAAAGATAAATCTGATTACTACCGTAATGTTTATGCGGAATTTGATGCTTACTTAAGTAAAGGGCTCGCTGCTCCTCATGCAATTGAAGCAGCAGAAGCGGCTCAACGAGTACATGATTACTGGGAGAAATATTATATCCCAGTAAAAGATGCTGGACAACCGCCTTTACCTGAAATAGTAGAAGAGTACGAAGAAGAAGTAGAAGAAAACGGTGCTAATAAATGGTAGATTAAATTTGTTTAAAATTTTTTAGTGAGAGGGTTGGATTTTCCAGCCCTCTTCTTTATATTGTATTATGTATCACACAAAAGTCCTATCTACAATTAATTTCAAAGAATTATTACAGAATATTAACCAAGAAGATGCTTTTACTTGGTTCTTAAATGAGGATATTAGTGGATACTTTAGGAATCCTTATAGAGACGATAGTAAACCTGGTTGTTATTTAGAATGGAGTGGTGATCTTTTATTAATGTGGGATTGGGGGGACTCTAATTTTAAAGGTAAATCTATTTTACAAGTAATTAGTTATGTTCATAACTTAAATTATAGAGATGCTGCTAAGTATCTTTATAATAATTTTGTATTAAATAGAACAATGAATAAACCCTCACATACCCGAACTATAAGAGAAAAAGGTACATTTAAGAAATTTATATTTCCTACTTCTAGAGCCTGGAGATTAGAGGATAAAGAGTATTGGTCTCAATACTACATAAGTAAAGCAGATCTTGAATTAGATAAAATTATACCTATCTCATGGTATTATACTAATAGTTCTAAGAATCCTGAAGAATTTTTCCCCATTCGTCCTAAACATCCTACTTATGGTATTCCTATACAGGATCGTTGGAAAATTTATACTCCCATAGGTAAAGTATTTGATACCAATCAACAATGGTACGATATAGGAGGACTACAACCTTTTAATGATGATTCTTATATCATTATCACAAAGTCTTTTAAAGATTATAGAGTATTAGCTACTCAAGGATATAACGCTCGTTATATTTTATGTGAAACAGTAAGAATTAACCCTAAGTTTTTAAAATATATAACCAAAGAGTTTAAACGTGTATATTATTTAATGGACAATGATATAGAAGGTATAAAAGCCTGTGAAAGATTAGTTATGGAATCTGAAGAAATAACTGGTCTAAAAATATTTAAAGGTATTTATTATCCTGTCCACTTACCTAAGGATTCTGCTGATGTGATTAAACAATTCGGTGAGTCTAGTTTTAATCATATCTTAGAAGAATTACTTATTTAAATCTCTAATCTTATGTTTGTTAAAAATTTTCAAGCATGTCCATGCGGCAAGCTTAATGGATGTATCACTGTGAGGGAAATGCATAAATGTAGCAATATGGAAATTAGCAAGGAAGTAGGCTTCTATGTTAAAGAAGATGGAACCAAACAATTTTTCGTAACAAAACCTTCTACTATAAATCATGATGTAGAAGAAAAAATAATCAATTATGACTAATGAATCCAACTAAAGTTATACATCCCTCATGGGAGCTCCCCTTACATCTTTTAGATAAATTTAAAGCGGTAAGTCAAAAGATACCTATAAACCCTGAACTTAAACATTTGTTCAGGGTTTTTTCTTTGGATATTATGCATACTAAAGTAGTAATGATAGGACTATCTCCTTACCAGAAAATAGGTGAAGAACGTAGGGCAAATGGACTCGCTTTTGGCAGTGAGGTAGATACACCTAGTCTCCAGATTATTAGACAAGCATTATGGAAATCCTATCATGAAATAGCGATTGAAGAATATTTTGACAATACTATGGAATATTGGCATAATCAAGGTATTCTTATGTTAAATGCTAGTCTAAGTGTACCTAGAACTAAGAGATATGGGACACCTAAAGATCATCTTCCTTTATGGAATATGTTTATAAGAGAAGTTCTAAAAGACTTACTTACTGTTAATCCTATACCTATATGGTTTATGGGTAACGAAGCTAAAGCATTAAAGACTGCTTGTAAAGGGTCTCCTTTATTGCTTGAAAGTTGTCATCCAGTGGCAACTGCATATCAGCGTAAGAAATATCATTATAATGACAATAAAATTCCTGCGCATTTAAATTTTACGTTAACTGAAAACTTCAAACGCCTTGATAAATATTTTATTAAGCTGAACGGAGAGCCATTAAAATGGTTAAATTATGAAGGAAATTAAATATTATACTCATGCAGGCAGATTTCACTGTGATGAAATTACTGCATATGTAATTCTGTCTTTAATATATCCAGATGTTACATTAATTAGATTGACTGATATTTCTACTATTCCTAATGATGGAATAGTGGGGGATATAGGACGTAATTATGATCCAAAACTAAAGCACTTTGATCATCATCAAGGCTTTTTAACTAGAAAAGATACATATCCTTATGCTACTGCTGGACTTGTTTGGAAACACTATGGCAACGCAGTTATTTCTAAATATTTAGAGGTAGATATAGTTACAAAGCATGGAGAACAGATTTGGAAATATGTAGATGAGAATTTTATAAAGGCTATAGATGCAAATGATAGTGATAATGCTTATAAAGTAAGTGCAGAATGTAGTGCTGGCAATGTAAATGTATTAACACTACCTAAAATAGTTACAATGTTTAATGATAAGGAAGTGAATAATCATCCCAGTCAACAGACTAACTTTTTAGGTGCTGCACATCTTATAGGAAAGTTGTTATTAAACTACATTGATAAAGGGGCTAACGAAGTATTAGCAAGAGAAAAATTTGATGCACTATCAATTATTCAAGGAAGTATCTGTGTATTGATAGAAAATATTCCTTGGTACTCTATTATTCATGAGAGACCAGAAATAAACTTTGTAATAGAACCTTCTTCTCATCCTGGTAGTAAATATTCATTGACAGCAGTACCTAAAGAATTTGGTTCTAGAGAGGTTAAATGTCCATTAGAAAGACCTGAATGGTTTAAGGATTTTATCCACCAAGGTAAATGGATAGCTGGAAGTGACTCTTTACAAATGTTAAGTAAATTAGCCAAATATAATGACAGAAAAACAAATGAAAGCCCTAAAAATGGGCAATAAAAAAAGAATATATAATGCCTTGATAAGAAAGGTAAAAAATCTTAAAACATATCAAGATGTTATGACTTCTGACGAACGTAAAAATATGAATCGAATAGAAGTAATAATGTCTTATAATCAAACTTACGGACAATGAATATCCATCAGTTATTGGCAGTGCCAGTACCAGAGAAAACTGCCTCCTATACGCCTATCTCTCATAAAACATTACTATCTATTACTAGAAAAGCAATAGAGTATAAGGGGTATGGGTGGACATTTACGTTTAACACAGGTAGAAGGGGTCAGGAAATGGTAGGTACGTTTGTTATAGGTAAAGGACAATTTAGACGAATGGTTTCAGTCATGAATTCTTACAATAAACAATTACGTGTAGGTGTAAGTTCAGGAGTAGAAACCTTTGTATGTAGGAATGGTTGTTTGTTTGGAGATACAGTATATCTCCATAAACATACAGGAGATATTGACAAGCAACTAGGAGAAGTAGTTAATAACCAACTACGTAAACTAGATGATGACTTTCATAATAACATGGTGTGGTTTAAATCACTAAAGAAGGTGACTTTAAAGACGAAGAAGATGAAAAAGCTTGCTAGTCAGTTATTAGAAGATGACATCCTTAAGCCTAGAATGTTTAAAGTACTACAGAAAGAGATTCTTAAGCCCTCTTTTGATTATGGGTCATCTGGTACGGCTTATCAGTTTTATCAACATTGTACTCATGCTATCAAAAAGGCAAGACCTGATATGTATGTGAAATTACACAAACAATTAATACAATTTACGAATGAGATTACAACAAATCAAGACGCATGATAATTTAGGTGTATTACCTGGAGAAGATTTTAAAGTAGTCTTAACGCCTCATATGATGCAAAAGGTAATAAGCTCTACTATCAATGATTATAGTGATGTAAAAGGTAGTATAGTAAGAGAATGTGTATCTAATTCATTCGATGCAGAATTAGCTATGCAAGAAGCTTTAACATTATCTAAGTTTGGCTTTAATCCACTTGAGTGTGTAGAAGTTTATGATAAATTTCAAGTGTATGTAATCTTAAGAGAACGAGGTTTAAAAGAGGATGATGAAGATTATACTTTATATATTACGTATAAAGAATATCTTGAATCAAGGGTAGATATACATCGTTTAGAAAAGCATTTAAATACTGTTGAAGTAGCGATAAAAGAACCTATTGTTCTTGAATTAGGTAATGATTTTATCCAGTTTAAAGACTATGGTATAGGCCTTAGTCCTGAACGAGTACGATTTATCTACACTTCCTTATTTGTATCTACTAAAACTAATTCCAATAATAAAATTGGGGCCTTTGGTAGAGGTGCAAAATCTCCATATGCATATAGTGACTCCTTTGAAGTTACTACTATATTTAATAATACTAAATATTATTATTTAATGACTTATGGAGATTCTGGGATTCCTAGAATGGAATTATTGAATAAAGAATCCACCAAAGAAAGTAATGGAACTACTGTAGAAATTCCTATTAAA
>Ga0208899_1000469_pt1 | contig 30055 bp, 30 predicted proteins | sample VirMetDEL_Nov_24_FD_184518 | JGI IMG/M metagenome (GOLD analysis project Ga0208899, IMG submission 184518) | Aqueous microbial communities from the Delaware River and Bay under freshwater to marine salinity gradient to study organic matter... | ecosystem: Environmental > Aquatic > Marine >... | reverse complement strand
AAACTTTTGACAACAGGTGCATTAACAATTGATGGTAAATTAGCTACACAAATTTTATCACCAATAGTTCATGCAATAACATGTGCTACAGACCCAGAGAAAAAACCAGGAGAAATTTGAGGAGAAAATAAAATGGCATTTCAAGCAGATGAATTTTGGGCTTATGGTGGACAACTTCTTTGTTCAGAACCAAATAAAATACCAATTGCTCTTGGTGTAGGACCAAGTAAAATTATTGGTTCTTCTTACATTCAGGGTCCAGCAATGGTAGGAAGTCCAGATAGATTTCCTAATGTGTATGCAACGATGATGATTGGACCACCAGCACATTCTGGTCCTCAACCTGTTATTCCAGGTGCATTATGTTATGGAGTTAATAATCCATATTCACTAGCAGTTTCAGGACCCTCTGCACTTATGGGTCCGGTAGATGCGAATGGTAATATAAGTGCTCAAGGTAATGTTCAGGCACAGTCTGATGTATTGGCTAAGTGTGGAACAGTATCTTTAACAGAGACATATGCAATTGCAAAGTCCAAAAAAAGTTTTGATATTCCTCATCCATCAAAAGAAGGATGGAGATTGAGGCATGTTTGTCCGGAAGGTCCATCTAGTGATGTATATTTTAGAGGAAGAGTTACAAATAAAAAAGAAATTCAACTTCCATTATATTGGGAAGAACTTGTTGATCCAACAACAATAACGGTCAATTTAACACCAATTGGAGCTCATCAGAATGTAATTGTAAAAAGAATTGCTGATAATAAAATTTATCTACAAGCAAATGGTGGGATGCCAATCAATTGCTTCTTTCATGTTTATGCAACTCGTATTGATGGCGAGAGATTAATTCCCGAATATGAAGGAACTTCACCTGCAGATTATCCAGGTGATAATAGTGGATATTCTATTGCTAGTTACACTTACGACATTCCATCTGGAGAACAATAAATGGCAGATCCTAATTTAGAGTTTATTAAACTAGATGTATCACCATTACCAGTGATAGAAGATGGTGCTCCTGGTGTTGATATTGACTCATCTGGAATAGCTGTTGTTGGAATTATCACTGCAACAACTTTTGTTGGTGATGATATTACAATTGGAACTGGTGTTACTATTAATGACTCTGGAATACATGTAACAGGAGTCATCACTGCAACATCTTTTGTTGGTGATGGTTCTAATGTAACAGGTATTTCAACACTTAACATCACAGGTTATAGTGGTGGTGGAGGAGGAGCATTTTCGTATGATAACACCACAAATGTCTTTACAACAAATCTAACATCATTACCAGATAGAGATACTGGTTCTAATAATTTCTTTGTAGGGGCAAATGCGGGAAATCGTATTACAACGGGTTCTCATAATATAGGAATAGGAACCTCTGCCGGAAATCAACTTACTACTGGAAGTTGTAATAACTTCTTTGGTAATTGTGCAGGAAGATGCAACACCACTGGATGCAACAATAACTTCTTTGGTAATCAGGCAGGATACAATAACACCTGTGGATGTCATAATAACTTCTTTGGTTGTTGTGCAGGACACTGCAACACCACTGGATGCAACAATAACTTCTTTGGTCGTTATGCAGGATGTCTCAACACCTCTGGAAGTCATAATAACTTCTTTGGTTGTTGTGCAGGAAGATGCACTACCGTTGGAAGTTCAAATAACTTCTTTGGTTATCAGGCAGGATATAGAAACTGTAGTGGAGTATTTAATAACTTCTTTGGATATTGTGCAGGATACAACAGCACCACTGGATGTGGTAATAACTACCTTGGTTATTGGGCAGGAAGATTAAACAGTTGTGGAAAATTTAATAACTTCTTTGGATATCTTGCAGGATGCAGGAACAGCACTGGATGTTGTAATAACTTCTTTGGATATCAGGCAGGATACAACAACACCACTGGATTTGAAAACAACTTTATTGGTGCTCATGCGGGATGTAATAATACCTTTGGGGATTATAATAACTTCCTTGGTACATGTGCAGGAAGATGTAATACCAGTGGAAACCATAATACTGCCATTGGTTGTAATTCAGGATACAACAACAGCACTGGAAACAATAATGTTTCAATAGGCCAAAGTGCAGGATGTTTAGTAACCGGTTCCAATAATATTATGATTGGTTGTGGAACTGGTATTGGTGTGAATGGAATGGGAGACCATACTGGTAGTGATACAATCTATATGGGTAATACTAGTCATACAAAGGCTTGTATTCAAATTGCATGGACAACAAACTCTGATGTTCGTAACAAGTGTATTTGGGGTAATGTTTCACATGGAAGAGATTTCTTGAGAAACGTAAATCCAATTAAGTATTCATTTAAGAGTAGAGATACAGATGAACTTATTGATGAAAAAATGAGATATGGTTTCTGTGCTCAAGAAATTTTATCTCTTGAACTTCCAGAAAATCCAGTTATTACTAATGTAGATAATGCAGATAATTATGGTGTCACCCATGAGTATTTGATTCCTATCTTGGTAAATGCTATTAAAGAACTTGATGCAGAAAACAAAGCAATTCTTGCTCGCTTGGAGGCCCTAGAGAAAGAAAGCCCTTGACGACCCCATCGCTCTCTGTTATACTATATGAGTAATCAAGGAAACCCACCGAATGCAAGACGAGTTTCTCACCCGTTGTGTTGTTGATCCTACTAAAAGGAAGTTCTATTTGTTTTCAAACGAAGGTGACGAGAAAGTGATTGATTGTGAAACAATGGAACAATTCATGAGCGTTCTTCAATTTGTTCGTGCTACTTGTAGTGAAGATGTTCTTGCATATTCCAATCCTCTTTGATAAGATGAATGCATATTCTCCAGAGCTTTACAAAGATATCCTAGAATGCTATAATTATGAGACCAGAAACCCGACAGTCTATGGAAATGTTATTTGCAGCAAAATGGAATTTACCAAAAGCAGCGAAAAACGCAGGACTGACCAACAAGGAGATGAAAATTACATTTAACGAGTATTGTACTTTTCATCCACCAACATATAAACCTGAATAAGGTTTTTCTTGGGAGTGTCGCATATTGGTTAATGCCCATGCCTTATAAGCGTGTGAACCGAGTTCAATTCTCGGCATTCCCACTTGCTCCTTTAGCTCTCTGGTGAAAGCTCTCTGCTCATAACAGAAGAAAGGTCAGTTCGATCCTGACAAGGAGCACTCGGGTGATTGGCGCAGAGGTAGCGCAGTAGATTTACATTCTATTGGTCACTGGTTCGAATCCAGTATCACCCACCTTGCGAGTATGGTGGAATCGGTAGACACACCAGACTTATGAAAATTGAGCCTCATTTGAGAAATCTTATGAGTGTAACTCCTCAAATTCGGGGAAACCTGTAAAATGGCAATCCCGAGCCAAGCATCGCAAGATGAAGGTGTAGAGACTAGACGGGGAGCACCTAAACCGAAAGGTATGGTGAAGGGATAGTCCAGACCACAAACCGTAAGGGCAAGGAAACTTGTAGTGGTAAGAAAATCTGTTGACCATTGCGGTCGTGGGAGTTCAAGTCTCCCTACTCGCATTAAAATAAATAAGACAAAACGGTAAGTATATGTCTTATCAATACAAAATCACCAGTTCATATTGTTGGTATAATAATGGCAGTATGATTGTGAAAATGTATTTCATAAATGGCCTTCCATTTACTTTTGATGAACTTCCAGATGGACATTTACGCGATAAAGAATTAATTAAAGAAGCAAATAAATCAATATCTTATGAACCAGATGAAATGTATCGATATTCATTTTATCTGATTGATGAAGAAATGCATCCGATGCTTTTTCCTGTTGATTTGGAAAATCCGGAAGATATGCCAGACCAAGAAATAGAACTTTGTGATGAGCAAGATTTTATGCGATAAATAAAATATAAGGAATTACTTGCAGAAAATAAAATGGGTCTCTCAAGATTAGAGAATTTTATCAAGAATGTTCGTGGCAATATTTTGTATGTGAGTCCCAATGATTTGGACTCTACTGATAGTATTGAAAATAGTGGAAATTCACTCACTCGACCATTCAAAACAATACAAAGAGCACTGGTTGAAGCATCTAGATTTTCATATCAAAAAGGATTGAATAATGATAGATTCAATCAAACAACTATTTTAGTATATCCTGGTGAGCATACTATTGATAATAGGCCTGGATATATTCCTGATGGTTTGGGTACATTTAAAACTAGAAGTGGATTTAACGCTGAAGATTTTACAGCATGGGATGGAAACACTGTATATGATTTAAATACCGAGAACAATGCACTATACAAATTAAATAGTGTTCATGGTGGTGTTATTGTTCCTCGTGGTGTATCAATTATTGGTATTGATTTAAGAAAAACGAAAATAAGACCAAAATATATTCCAAATCCAACTGATAGTAATATTCCAAGTTCTGCCGTGTTCAGATTAACCGGTGGTTCTTATGTACAAAATTTTACTATTTTAGATGGTGATCCAAATAGCACATCATATAGAGATTATTTGAACAGTGACTTTATTCCTAATTTTTCTCACCATAAATTAACCTGTTTTGAATATGTTGATGGTACAAATAATGTAAAAATAAGTGATACTTTCTTAACATATGAATCAACCAGAACAGACCTTGATATGTATTATGAAAAGGTCGGATTGGTCTATGGTACTGCAAGCGGAAGAGAAATTCAACCAGATTATCCGTCCACTGGTTTAGACATTGAACCTAAAGTTGATGAGTATCGTCTTGTTGGTCCTACTGGCCAATCTGTAGAAATTTCTGCCATACAAGCAGGTAATGGTGTTGTTGCCACAACAACTATCACAGTTACAACGGCAACTGCAATTGATGGTTTAGATGTAGATAATGTTATAGTTATTGATGGATTAGCAGATACAGAATATAATGGAAGATATACTGTTACTGAAAAAATTAATTCAACACAATTTAAATATATTACAAATAATCCTCCTGTAGACCCAAATCCATCATCAACTGCAACTGCAACAGCATCTATTGTCGTTGATAATATAACATCAGCATCTCCGTATATCAATACAATCACATTGAAATCTGTTTATGGAATGTGTGGTGTTCTTGCAGATGGATCAAAATCTTCAGGATTTAAATCAATTGTTATTTCGGAATTTTCAGGTATCTCTCTTCAGAAAGATGAAAATGCCTTTGTAAAATTTAATAAGACCAGTGGTGTATACGAAGATACTACAATTCCTGGTAATGAGAACTTAAGTTCTGATATAGATGCAGTTTATAAACCAGCATATTCAAATTTCCATATTAAAGGAACTGGAGATACTTATATTCAAGCAGTATCTTGTTTTGCTATCGGTTTTTCAGAGCAATTTGTTTCTATTGATGGAGCAAATTTATCGTTAAGTAATTGTAATTCAAATTTTGGAGCTAAATCATTATCTTCATCTGGTTTCAAAAATACTGCAACAAGTACTGAAGATTTAGGATACATTTCTCATATTCTTCCACCAAGAGAAGTGGATGAAGATGAAATTAGTGTATCTTTTGCTCCAATTGATATTAAAACCACTATTGGAATTGGTACAACTAATGAAAGATTATATTTGTATGATCAAAAAAATGTAGACTCTATACCATCAAGTGAGTTCAATGGATATAAAATTGGTGCAAAAGCATCTGATAAACTTTATATTTTAACCTCAAATGGTGAGCAAAAGGTAGAGCATTTTTCAAGAATTGTAATGTCTAATTCTCAGTCTAGTTCTGAAAAAGTATTTAATGTTCTCAAAACAAATGTTGGTATCAATAGTATTGTTTCTAATACCATTACATTAACAGAAAATCATACTTTCCAGAATGCAGAATCGGTGAGAGTTATCAGTGAAGATGGTTCTCTTCCAGATGGAATAGAATCAAACACCGTATATTATGCAATTACCTCTGGAGTAGATCCTGACGAGATTAAACTTGCGAGTAGTGAAGCTAATGCAAGAACTTTAAGTGCGATTTCATTTAATAATTTTGGAGGTTCTTTAAAGATTGTCAGTAGGGTATCTGATAAAAAATCTGGTGATGTTGGCCACCCAATCCAATATGATACTGGTTCTAGTCAATGGTATATTAAGGTAGCAACTGCTAATACAGAGAACTTAATTTATTCAAATGTAATTGTTGGTTTAGGAACAACTGCATTTAATAATGACGCATCACCTAAAACATATGTGAAGAGAACACCTGATAATAGGCAATTAAAGGATTCAATTTATCGTCTTCGTTATGTTATACCTGAAGTTGATTCAACAGTGGCAAAACCACCATCTATTGGAGCAGTTATTCAAGAATCAAGTACTTCAATTGGTAGCACAGCAATAGAAGTAGGAAAATATTTTGGTTCCGGCACACTGACTAATTCAAATCAATTAAGAAATTTTAAAATTATATCTGATGTTTCATGGGATACTGAATTAGCATATTTCACAACAGAAGTTCCACACAAGTTGAATGTGGGATCACAAGTTCAAATTAATAATGTAAAGAGCACCTTGAATGTTGCTGGAGTAGGAAATTCAGGATTTAATAGAACTTATTCTGTTGTTGGGGTAGGAAGTGCTAAACAATTTAGTGTAGGATTATCAACAGATCCAGGATCTTTTACGAGTGATATTACAGTAAGAGATACAAATCTTCCAAACTTCTCAAGAAAAAGATATAGAAATACTTATTATGTGCAAAATGTTGAAGAAGTTCAAGAATATATTAGTGGAGTTCAACCTGGAGTTTATTATCTAACAGTTTTGAATTCTACTAATTCTCCATCAATATCACCATTCACTGGAGAAAGTTTCTCTCAACCAATACAGAATCTTTATCCAGAAATTGATAGAGATAATTTATTGTCTGACATAAATGCTACAATTTCTGTAGCTTCACCATCTCCAATTGGAAAAGTTACTGTTGATGATTCGAAAAATAGCATTACAAGAGAAACATCTGATAAATTTATATCCGATATCAATATTGGTGTGGGATTAACTGATATTTTAACAAATGTTGTCGGTACTGGTGGAACTATTCATGAATTACGTACAAAAATTGACCATGGACTTAATGGTGCAATAAAAGTTAGCATTGCTTCCAGTGGTGCAAATTATGGTACGGGTTCTGCTTCTGAAGTCATTTATTATGGCGCAAAACTAGTTGCATCTGCATCATCAACTGGACCAACAGGAAAACATGCATCTGCTAGAGTTACTGTAGATGCAAATGATGGCGGAATTACTGAAGTATTAATAACTGATGGTGGAAGTGGATATTTCCCAGGAAATCAATGCAAAATTGTTAGTGTAGCAACTACAACAGGACATAGTGCGGCAGAAGTAGTAATTGAAAAAGTCAATGATAATGTTGGAGATGTTGTTAAGATTGTAGGAGTTTCTTCCGATACTTATGAACCATATAATACATTATACAGAATTACTTCTGTTGGTATTGGTTCCGAAAAAGATTTTAGAGCCGAGTCTATTTCTGAAATTAGTGGGGTTACAACCACCGGAATTGGTGCAACTGTTCTATCAAATGCAGTTTTATATAATGTTGGAAAATCTGTTGGCATTTCAAGTATCAATTATTTTTCAAGCACTGGTATTGCAACAGTCACAACAAATTCTAATCATGGATTTGGCGTAAACAATAAAGTTAGAATTGTTACTGGTATTGCAACAATGCCAGAATTTGATGGTGAATTTATCATCAAAAAAGATGAAAGTCTTACATCATTCTCATTTAATTTGGGTATTGGTGTCACAGACCAACCTGTTGCTATGGGTTCATCTATGTTTGTACTTCCAACAGGATGGACATCAAATGCAGGGACACTTGGTGAAAAGGATAGTAGTGTTAATGCTAGAATGGTTTCAAATTATGCTGGAATTACAACAACACTTTCATCTGGTATTGCCAATGCCACAACCGATGAAGTATCATTAACAAACGTTGGTGATTTAAATCTTGCCGCAGGTGATTATCTATCCATTGATAATGAAATAGTAAGAATCAAAACAAATCCATCAAATCCGTTAAGCAATCCACTTTTAGTCTTTAGAGGGGTTCTTGGATCAAAAGCAACATCTCATGATTCTGGATCAATTGTTCGTAAAATACAACCACTTCCAATTGAATTTAGAACACCATCTAAAAATGTAGCTCAAAGTCATGTTTGGGAACATGTTGGTTTTGGACCAGGAAATTATTCTACAGGTCTTCCTAGTAATCAAACTCGTGGAAAAACACCTGAAGAAGAAATATTATCACAGTCATATAAGAAGGATGGTGGTCTTAATTTCTTTGATGGAATTGATAATGAAGGATCTAGTTACTTTGGAAATAAGAAAATTAATAATATTTCTGGAGAAGAGGAAGTATTTGATGGACCAAATCTTAATAGTGAAACTGTAATCAATACAAAATCAACTACATTTGAAGGAAAATTAACTTCAACTTCAGATGAAGGTGTTGAGGCAAAAAATATACTATTAAAAGGAAATGTAGACCTTGCCAAAAAACATACTGTAGAAAAAGAAGCACCATCATATACAGGAAATCCTGGCGACATTGTTTATTCGGATCTTCCAATTGAGGGTCAAAATTCTGCCTGGATATATGCAAATGATAAGAGTTGGAAGAGAACAGGACCAATAGCATTGTCAGCTGACACCGATTCTTACCTATTCAGTAGTGTAGGTATTGGAACTACAACGTTATCTCTAAAAGATCATATTGTGCAAATTGGTTCTGGTTCAAGTATTGTTACCATTGGACCAAATGGAAGTGTTGGTGTTGGATCAACAGGGCATATATTTAAGTTCAGAGTAGAAGGTACATCACATTTCTCCGGTAGTGTTTCTGCAGGTGATGCTATTACTGCGAGTAGCTTTATTGGTGATGGCTCTGGTCTAACAAATCTGAACGTATCGGCAACTGGATGGGCACAAGTTGAAGCTGGACTTGGAACTGGTATTTACAATACTCAACTAAACAGAGTTGGTATTAATACTGCTGCTCCACAAGTTGTTCTTGATGTTGGTAGTCCCACATCTGGTGTTGGTGGAACAGATTTAAGAGTACGTAACATTGCAAAATTTGATAGTTCAGTAGTTGCACAAAATATTAGTGTAGGTGGTATTCTTACGTCAACAAATTATCGTCTTGATAGTACGTTATCTAGAATTAGATCAGGGATTGTAACTACATCCACATTAGTTGTTGGTACTGCTGGAACTGTTATTACAACAAACTCTTCCCAGAATATTGGTATTGGAACACTTGCAGCAAGAACTAAATTGGATGTTGAAGGAAGATTGAGAACTAAATCTCATTCCGAAAATATTGAAGTCGTATCTGTTTCTGCTGGAAACGTTAATATTGATTTGAACAAAGCAACAATATTTGATTTAGATCTTTCAACTTCTGGCACTGATGTTACCCAATTTACCCTTCTTGGAACTCCAGATTCTGCAGCTTCTTCGGAGTTTGTTATTAGAATTAAATCAAATGGTTCTAATTCTGTTGGTATCAATACATTCAAGAATCAATCTGGAACTAATTTGAGAGTATATTGGCCATCATCTGTTCCCAATGTTTCAATATCTACAGATAAGTATGATTTCTATAGATTTAGAACTTTCTCAAGGTCTGGAGCGATTGACGTATTTGGTTTTGTTGATGGACAAAACATGGGATATCAATACTGATAAATAATAAAAAAAGTAGTATTCTGGGGGAGAGTGAACCCAAATGGCAGGAATTAATAAGAATTTTGTTATTAAGAATGGCATTGAGGTCAACACTAATTTAATTGTAGGTAATACTGAATTAGGTCGAGTTGGTATTGGAACCACTCAACCTCTTCAAAATTTACATGTTGTCGGTGGTATTGGTGCAACATCCATCGATGTTACTGGGGTTGCAACCATTCGAACATTGAATGTCCTTGGAGTTACAACTCTCCCACAATTGGTTCTTGGTGCTGGAGATCCTGTCATAACAGGAACACCAAATCAGATATTAGCTGTTTATGATGGTGTACATATTGAGGGAAATACTGGTATTGGTATCACCTTACCAAATGCCAGATTAGATGTTGTTCCACCATCAGATAAAAGTGCAGGTATATTTTCAGGATCATCTTCTGAAGGGATGGTTCATATTGTTCAGAAAGGTGAGGGGGATGCATTAAGAGTTGAGAGTATTCCTGCAGGTATCAACACAACTGCTTTTGTCGTAACAGGAGTCGGAACAGTTGGTGTAGGAACCACTAATCCAGATGTTAAACTTACTGTTTGGACATCAGTATCTACAGGAACCACTGCAATTTATGCAAGAGGTGATGTTGTTGGCACTGGTATTGGTTCCTTTATTAGTTTGCAATCAGAGACTGCAAATGTTGCTATTGGAACGATTGGTAAATTAGTAGGTCAGTCTTTAAATTATAGTGGAATTAATACATTAACAAGCATTGAATCTACAGAACTAACAGTAAGTGGATTCTCTACGTTAGGTAGTGCCAAGTTATCAAATACAATTCTTGCTGGTGTTAATACTGGATTGTATGCTCCAGGTATTTCTACATTAACTTATCTAACAGGTCAATCTGCAAACTATAGTGGAATTTCTACATTAACTTCTCTTGATGGAGTATCATTAAATTATACTGGTATTTCTACTATTAGTCATGTAAGTGGAACAACTTTGGTTGTTTCTGGATTCTCTACATTAGGTAGTGCCAAGTTATCAAATACAATTCTTGCTGGTGTTAATACTGGCCTCTATGCTCCAGGTATTTCTACATTAACTTATCTAACAGGTCAATCTGCAAACTATAGCGGTATCAATACTCTTGGTTTTGTCGAGTCAATAACCTTAAATGTTTCTGGATTTAGTACTCTTGGTGCTACTTCTGCATCATTATTAAGTGTTTCTGGTGTCTCTACACTTACTGGAGGTGTTAATGCTGATGCAGGTATTAAGGCCGCAAGATTAAGTGTTGCTGGAATTTCTACATTAGGACAAACCACAACTGCAGGTCTCAAGAACACTGGAATTTCTACATTAGGTAATGCAACAGCAGACACATTAGTTGTTTCTGGATTTAGTACTCTTGGTGCTACTTCTGCATCATTATTAAGTGTTTCTGGTGTTTCTACACTTACTGGTGGAGTAAATGCTGATGAAGGTATTAAGGCCGCAAGATTAAGTGTTACTGGAATTTCAACATTAAGTGATGCAACATCAACTAACCTTGTTGTATCTGGATTTAGTACTCTTGGTGGTTCATCTGCAACATTATTGAGTGTTTCTGGTGTCTCTACACTCACTGGTGGAGTAAACGCCGATGAAGGTATTAAGGCCGCAAGATTAAGTGTTACCGGTATTACTACATTAGGTCAAACTACAGCAACAGGATTAAAAGTTACTGGAATTTCTACATTAGATCAAACTACCACAACTGGTCTTAAGAACACTGGAATTTCTACATTAGGGAATGCAACAGCAGACACTTTAGTTGTTTCTGGATTTAGTACTCTTGGTGGTTCATCTGCAACATTATTAAATGTATCTGGATTTAGTACTTTTGGATCTATTAGTGCAATAAATGCAAACTTCACGGGCGTTACCAGTATAACATCACTTGCTCTTGGTGAACAATTAGCATTAAGTTCTTTCAGTGTAAGTTCAGAATTTGTTAGTACTGCAGGTGTTAGTACACTTTCTGCCACACAAATATCAACATTAGAAGTCACTGGCATTTCCACATTAGGTCAAACCACAACTGCAGGTCTTAAGAATACTGGAATTTCAACATTAGGTAATGCAACAGCAGACACTTTAGTTGTCTCTGGATTTAGTACTTTTGGTGGTTCATCTGCAACTTTACTTAACATTTCTGGTGTCTCTACACTTACTGGAGGTGTTAATGCTGATGCAGGTATTAAGGCCGCAAGATTAAGTGTTACCGGTATTACTACATTAGGTCAAACTACAACTACTGGCTTTAAGAACACTGGAATTTCTACATTAGGGAATGCAACAGCAGACACTTTAGTTGTTTCTGGTGTCTCTACACTCACTGGTGGAGTAAATGCTGATGCTGGAATTAAGGCTGCCAGATTAAACGTTACTGGTATTACTACTTTAGGTCAAACTACAGCATCAGGATTAAATGTTGCTGGTATTACTACATTAGGTCAAACCACAACTGCAGGTCTTAAGAACACTGGCATTTCCACTTTAGGTAATGCTACGTCAGATACTTTAGTTGTTACCGGTATTACTACATTAGGTCAAACCACAACTGTTGGTCTCAAGAACACAGGCATTTCTACATTAGGAAATGCAACAGCAGATACATTATCTGTCTCTGGTGTTGCTACTGCAAGTTCCTTCAGTGGTTCTGGTTCTGGTTTAAGTGATGGAACTGTACCAATTGCATCTCTTGATATTGATGGTGGTACAGAACTATCATCTCTGGCTAATGAAGATTTATTCATTGTTGATGATGGTGCAGGTGGAACTAATCGTAAAATTACTGCAAGCAACGTAAGTGCATATGTTCTTGGTGGTGCATCAGGAAGTGTTAATTTCCAGAACTTGAATGTGAGTGGTATTGGTACAATAGTTAATCTTATATCAACTAATGCAAATATTAGTGGAGTATTAACAGCTACTAATATTGAAGGTAATGGTGATGGAATTACTTCAATTCGTGCAGGTATTCTGACCGGTTCTCTTCCTCCGATTGATGGAAGTCAACTGACAGGAATTGTTGCAACTGGTACTGGTGTTCAAATATTTGATGGATATGGTGGTTCTTATGGATATGGTGCTGTTTATTCGGGTATTGGTATTACTTTTGTATATAATACTGATAACGTTACTGTAGATTTCAATGCAGGAATAACAACAATTGGCCTTTCAACCTCTGTGAGCATTGGAGGTTCAATGACTGCAACATCATTCCATGGTGATGGTGCGGGTCTTACAAATGCTGGTGCTTTCAACTATGATAACACCACAAATATTTTTGCACAAAATATTACATCATTACCAAATAGAACTGATGGTGCTGATAACTTCTTTGCAGGTAGATCTGCAGGACATAATATTACTAGTGCAGACAACAATATTGCAATAGGATCTTCTAGTGGTTTAAACCTTACATCCGGACACAATAATATATTCCTTGGTGCTTGTGCAGGATGTAATACTGATACTGCATATCATAATGTATTCCTTGGTGCATGTGCAGGATGTAACAATAGCGGTGGCGATTATAATACCTTCATTGGTCAGCATTCGGGACGTGATAACACATCTGGAAATTATAATACTTTCATTGGTCGTTCTGCAGGATACAACAACAATACTGGCGATTATAATACCTTCATTGGATATTGTGCAGGATATGACAATTGCAATGCTTCAAACAATACCTTCATTGGATATCTTGCAGGAAGGTGCAACAGCACTGGAGCTGGTAATTTCTTCGTTGGTCAGTGTGCAGGACATTTCAGTTGTAGTGGATTTTACAATAACTTCCTTGGTGATAGTGCAGGATATTGCAACACCTCTGGAACCAATAATAACTTCCTTGGTAGATGTGCAGGATGTAGTAATACCTCCGGATCTTATAATAACTTCTTTGGACATGATGCAGGATGCAAAAACACCACTGGAAGTTGTAATAACTTCATAGGCGAGTGTGCAGGATTCTGCAACACCGATACTAATGGCTCAGTAGCAATTGGACAATCAGCAGGATATCATAATGATGCTTCTGATAATGTCTTCTTGGGAAGAAATGCTGGATTTACTACTGTTACTCGTTCTTCAAGTGACCTTATTACGGGTTCTCATAACTTCATATCGGGTGTTGGAGCTGGTTCCTCATTAACCACTGGATGCAATAATACCTTCATTGGTAATAGAGTAGGAAGATACAACACCACTGGAGATTACAATAACTTTCTTGGCAATTTTGCAGGAGGAAATAACACCACTGGAGGTTGTAATAACTTCTTTGGTAATCAGGCAGGATACTACAATACCACTGCAAATAATAATAACTTCCTTGGTAGTTCTGCCGGATACAAAAACACCACTGGAAGTCATAATAACTTCCTTGGTGATAGTGCAGGATATTGCAACAATTCTGGAAGTAATAATAACTTCATTGGTGAGCGTGCAGGATTCTGCAGCGTCGATGGATGTCACAACAACTTCTTTGGTTGTCGAGCAGGATGCAAAACCACTGGAGTTTGTAATAACTTCTTTGGTGCAGCTGCAGGTGTAAGTAACACCTCTGGAAGTAATAATAACTTCTTTGGTAATGCAGGAGGAAATAATACCACTGGAAGTTATAATAACTTCTTTGGTCAGTCTGCAGGATGGGTCAACTCTTGTGGATGCCATAATAACTTCTTTGGTTGTTGTGCAGGATACAGCAACAGCACTGGATGTTATAATAACTTCTTTGGTCCTTTTGCAGGAAGATGCAACACCACTGGTTATGATAACGTAGCAATTGGCCGATGTGCAGCACATTGCAGAACCACTGGTCATAGTAATGTTTCTATAGGTAATTCTGCAGGTTACTTTAGTACTGGTAATAATAATACCTTTATTGGTGTCCTTGCAGGTTCAGGTTTTGCTAGTGCATCTGGTTCGTATAACATATTCTTTGGACATTGTTCAGGTCGTTCAAATACTAGTGGAGCATGTAACCTTTTTGCAGGTTTAAGAAGTGGTGCATGTAATACAACAGGAGAATTCAATATCTTCTTTGGACATTGTGCAGGACATTGCAACACTGATGGAGATTGCAACATTGTTGCTGGTTATAAGGCAGGTTTCTCAAATGAAACAGGTTGTCATAATGTCTTCCTTGGTTGGTGTGCTGGTGCCACAAGCACTAAAGGAGAACAGGTTGCAATTGGATATAATGCAAGAGTTGCTGCACCTACAGAAAGCACCCAATTAGCAATTGGTATTGGTAATACAAATTGGATTGATGGTAATGAGTCATACTTTGTTGGATTTGGAATTACTAATCCAACACAAAGAGTTGATGTTGGTGGAAACATAAAGGTTTCTGGAGAACTTCATGGTCCAACTAACTTCGTCATTGATCCAGCGGCAGTTGGTGATAATACTGGTTCGGTAAGAATTAAAGGAGACCTTTATGTTGATGGTGATAACTTTGTTGTCAATTCGGAAACAATTACTCTTGGTGATTTTGTAGTTGGTATCGCATCCACAGTTCCAAATCGCACTGAATTGGATGGTGCAGGAATTGGAATTGGCAGTGATGTTACTTTCCTTTATGATGATACAAATACTGCACTTAAATCTAATGTAAATCTGAATCTTTCTTCTGCTGATAAAACATATAAGATTAATGGAACTGATGTTCTGTCTGCAACAACGCTTGGATCTGGAGTTGTTAATTCTTCACTAACATCTGTTGGAAATCTTACATCATTAACTGTTAGTGGGGATGTTAGTGTCAATGGTAGTGGAGGTATTTCGGTTGTCGGTGTTGTAACTGCATCTGACTTCAATTCAACTTCTGATCAAAAACTGAAGACAAACATACAGAGAGTTGAAAATGCAGTTGATAAGGTACAACAAATTGATGGTGTATCATTCAATTGGATTGAAAATAATAAACCTTCTATGGGTGTTATTGCTGACCAGGTTGAAAAAGTTCTGCCTGAACTGGTAAGTAATACCGATCCGAAGACGGTTAATTACAACGGATTGATAGGTCTTCTGATTGAGGTTGTAAAAGAACAACAAACACAAATTAATGATTTGAACGAAAGACTATCAAGACTTGAGTGATTACTAAATAATAAAAAACTACCCAGTATATACGAGGACGGTAGATGGCTATTAAAATTTCCAATTCTACTATTATCGATGATAATAGAGATATTCTAAATGCTGGAACCACGGGTGTTGGAACTATAACCGTTGGTTCTGGCGTTACAATTTACAATGAGGGTGGTGGTAGTGCATACATTGGATTTGCAACTCATAATGTTAGAATTGGAGATAGCACAACAGGTCAATCATTAACAAGCGGAAAAAATAATACTTTTATTGGTGTTGGTGCAGGACGTAGCAACACCTCTGGAACTAATAATATCTTCTTTGGTCAACAATCAGGATTCTGTAATACTTATTCTAATGGTTCTGTAGCAATTGGTGCATCAGCAGGATATCATAATAATGGTGATGACAATGTTTTTATTGGCCGAAATGCTGGATTTACTACTGCTACTCGTTTTTCAGGTAATCTCATTTCAGGTTCTAATAATTTTATATCAGGTGTTGGAGCTGGTTCATCATTAACCTTTTCAAACCATAATGTCTTTATTGGTCTTTGTGCAGGACACTATACCACTACCGGAAGTTATAATATATTCCTTGGAAAATTTTCAGGATGTAGCAACACTACCGGAGGATATAATAATTTCTTTGGGGCATGTGCAGGATATTCTAACACTAGTGGATGTCATAATAACTTCTTTGGACACTATGCAGGATGTTCTAACACCAGTGGAAAGTATAACAATTTCCTAGGCCTCAGTGCAGGATGTAATAATACCGAAGGATGGTATAACAACTTCCTTGGTATTTGTGCAGGATTCAAAAACACCACTGGATGTGATAACAACTTCCTTGGTCAGTGTGCAGGAGTTTGTAACACCACTGGATGTAATAACAACTTCCTTGGTGAGTGTGCAGGATTAAAAAACACCACTGGATGTGATAATAACTTCCTTGGTCTTCGTGCAGGAGTTTGTAACACTGAAGGATGTCATAATAACTTCCTTGGTGAGTGTGCAGGATTCAAAAACACTACCGGATCATATAATAACTTCCTTGGTCCCTCTGCAGGCAAATGTAATACTACTGGAGGTTCAAATAATTTCTTCGGAGTTCTTGCAGGATTCCGTAATACTGTTGAGTGTGGAAATGTTTATATTGGGGAATGTGCAGGATATAATTCACAGGGACATACTGCATGGGATAGTGTTGATGCAAGTGAGCAATATAACACCTTTATAGGATATAGAGCTGGATTCTCTACAGCATCTCCATATGGATTTTCGCGTAGAAACGTTGCAATCGGATATTGTGCAGCTGGTTCTATAGGAGTAGCTTTCCCTCAACAAGGTGGAATAGATTATTGCCCAATTTCCAACATATTCATTGGAGAATGTGCTGGTTATAATGCTAATGGCGACATGTATGATAACGTTTTCCTTGGAAGATATGCAGGGGAAAAAGCTTCAGGTTGTGTCACCAATAACGTTGCTATTGGACGTAGTGCTCTTGGTTATGCTGAAAATAATTTATGGAATGCCTTGTCCAAATCCGAGCATAATATAGCAATTGGATATTTTGCTGGTTATTTATCTCGTGATGGATGTTATAATAACTTCCAGGGATATCAGGCAGGATGTAGTAACACTACTGGATGGCATAATAACTTCTTTGGACAACAAGCAGGATTGTGCAACACCACTGGATGCTATAATAACTTCCTTGGACGATGGGCAGGATGCTTCAACACCACTGGAAGTGTTAATAACTTCATTGGTTATTGTGCAGGATGTAGCAACACCACTGGATCCAATAATAACTTTCTTGGACAAGGTGCAGGAAAGTGCAACACCTGTGGAGGTTGTAATAACTTCATTGGATGTGCTGCAGGACGGTCCAACACCACTGGATGTTATAATAACTTCTTTGGCAGAAGGGCAGGATACGGTAACACCACTGGATTCCATAATAATTTTATTGGTCATATGGCAGGATGTAATAACCTCTCTGGAAATTCCAATAACTTCATTGGATATCAGGCAGGCCTGAACAACACCTCTGGAGATTGTAATAACTTCTTTGGATCTATGGCAGGAAGAGCCAACACCACTGCATGTCATAATAACTTCATTGGTTCATGTGCAGGATGCAGAGTCAACACCGGAGGTTATAATAATTTCTTTGGTAATTTTGCAGGAAGGTATATCACTACTGGATGTCATAATAACATCCTTGGCCATTGTGCAGGACATGGCACCTTTGCAATTGGAGAAACAATAAATGGATGCCATAACAACTTCTTTGGACAATATGCAGGGATCTCGATTACTTCCGCAAGTTATAATAACTTTATTGGTTTTCGTGCAGGTGAAGGTCAGAAAAATGTATTATTTTACAGTAATTGTGCGACAGGGTGCCATAATAACTTCTTTGGAAGTTATGCTGGTCGTTATAATCTCTCTGGTTCTAGCAATATTTTCCTAGGTCAATGTGCAGGTAACACAAATACCACTGGTTCTTGTAATATTGCCATTGGTAGGGATGTAGAGCTTCCATCTGCAACTGGTGACAAACAACTTGCAATCGGTGATGGAACTGATCGTTGGATTAGTGGTGATAGTGATTTCATTGTAACTGCAAATGTAAGAGGATCCACACGTCAGATTGTTGGTTATAGCACTGATGCTACTTTTACACAACCAATAACTGCAGCCCAATTTAACACTATTGATGATATGGCTATTGAGATTACTCTTAACAGTGCTTCAAATAAAGTTCTTGTTACTTTTGATCTTACTGGAGAATTTGCTAATACCGCTAGTAATTATGATACTGGCATTTCTATTCAAAGACATAGTGGCAATTATGCAGGTGGATTCATAGATGTGGCACCAGGAGAGACCGCTGCCGGATATCATAATTCTGCTGGAAGCAGAAATCGTGGAATAACAACACCAGTTGTGAATTATTCTCAAGACGCTGCCAGCACTGCAGAAAAACTATCAATTATCAATTTCCTGGATAGTCCAAATACAACTGGTATTGTGACATATTACCCAACAATTTATCCAAGAATCACCGACACTTGGTATGGTAATAGAACGGTCGCTGATACTGACGGCAATCAACATGAAAGATTTATTTCATACATCACTCTTCAAGAAATTGTTGGTTGATCTCTTTTTATAGAGAATGTTATAGTGTAATTGAGGTTATTGATTAAGAACTAAATACAGTATGATTGATTGAGTTGTATTATTCTATGGCATTTCTTTCACAATTGAGCAACAAGAATAAGTCAGGTTCAGAAAGAAAGTTTTACTTTATGGCAGGTCTTCCACGTTCTGGAAGTAGTTTATTATCTGCACTATTGAATCAAAATCCAAGATTTTATTCTGGACCTTCAAGTCCTGTTCTTTCAACAATGTATTCAATTGAAAATCATCTGGCAAATGATGAATTATATCATGGTTATCCAAAAGAACAACAGGCATTTGAATTGATTTCTAGTGTCATTCATCACTTCTATAGTGATGTATCTGACCCAGTGATTATAGATAAAAATCGTGCATGGCCTGCAAGAGTATCATATATTGAAGGGTATATTGGACATAAAGCAAAGATTATTTGTCCTGTAAGAGACATTGATGAGATTCTGACATCAATGATTACGATGATTCGTCGTAATCCTTACAAAGAGGGACAATCAAGAATTAACTTTATTGATGAACAATTGGTTAAACTCAATATTCCAATCAGTGATGATAATCGTTGCGAGTATATTGCAGGTCCTGAAGGTATTTTGGGACAATCACTCAATGCAATGATGGAAGGTGTAAATCAAGGATTTGCAGATAGATTGCATTTTGTAGAGTATAAAGACCTCGTAAATAAACCTCAAGAAACACTTAATCAAGTGTATGAATTTCTTGAAGAAGAACCATTTGAGCACACATTTGATAATCTTAAGAATGAAAATCAAGAGAATGATTTGAATACTTATGGGCTTGCAGATATGCACCATGTTCGTGCAGAACTTAAATCAACAGCATCAAATCCAGAAGAGATTCTTTCTCTAGATGTTAGAAAAAGATGTGAAGGCATGGACATTTGGCGTCAAATCAATTATAATCAGAATGAACAAGTTGTACCTAATGTAATTAAGATATAAAATGAAAGAAAAGTATTGTATTTTTCATGTTCAAGGTGGACTTGGAAAGCACATTGCATCTACAGCAGTTGCAAAGTGTATTAAAAATAATTATCCAGAACGAAAACTCATCGTAGTTGCCGTTTATACTGACGTATATCTTAATCTTCCCTTCATTGATAGGGTATATCAATTAGGAAATACGAATTATTTTTACCAAAACTATATTGAAAATAAGGACTCTTTGATTTTTCATAATGAGCCTTATTTTACAACAGATCATGTTCATAAACGTCTTCCACTAATTCAAACTTGGTGCAAGATGTATGGTTTGAATTATCGTGGAGAGATGCCACAAATTAAATTCAATCCACTACAAAAGAAAATTTCCAAAGATGTATGGAAAAAAGGTGATAAACCAATGATGGTTATTCACACTAATGGTGGATTGATTGAACCAAATGCAAGACCATATCTATGGGCACGAGATATGCCCATAGATATTGCACAAGAAATTGTTGACAAATACCATAAAGATTATACGATTTATCAGTGCACAAAGGTCAATTCAGAAAAATGTATCAATGCCGAAATCATTGAATTCGGATTTGAACAAGGTAGTATGCAGTTAGGAATCCTTGAGTTTTTGAGTATTATTTTACATAGTGACAAGAGGATTCTGATTGATAGTTCACTACAACATGCTGCAGCTGCACTGAAACTTCCATCATTGGTTCTTTGGAATGGAACAAGTCCAAAGGTATTTGGATATGATATGCACACAAACCTTGAAACTATCAAACCACAAAACTTCAAACTTCCCGGAAGTTATTTGTTTGATTTTGATTTCAATGGTCCAGAGCATGAATATCCATTTGATGAGGATGAGAAGTTATTTGATACTGACAAAATTTTTCAATACATAGAAGAGAAGTAAAGGAGTAAAGTTATGCCTTCAGAAGAAATGACCCCAGAAGAAATCGCAGGAACATACAATGCTGCGATGGACAGTGTAAATCTCATCAATAGAATTGTAGAGCAAGAAATTCTTTCAGAAGATGATGAAGATACTGTTAGTCGTAATGTAGAACATCTTAAGATTCAAGTAGGAAAAGATTTTTGGACTACAGAAGATCTAACACCATTCAATGATGCGATCACAGCTGGTGAAGCAGTTCTCTGATTATCATTCGTAACAACACTTACCTCTTGAACTTTTGTTTCAGGAGGTTTTTTAATGCTTGACAAACACTTAAAATATGTGTACAATTACCTTTGTGGAGGTTGATAAAAATAAAAGCTAAATATTTCTTTTAGATACTTATGAAAACGATTGAAAGACACAGATACAAAGACAAGGAGATATTTGAGACACGCACTCTAAAGTTTAGACCATTTGAATATAAAGATATTGATTTGGTGATGTTAATGATTGCAGAGAATCTCACACCAAAGATGGTATCAAAAAAATATAGAGAAGAGAATAAAGATAATCCAATGTTTGGACATTGCTATCATTCTTCTCAAGCATTATATTATCTTATGAATACAGATGTATTGGAACAAATGAGTGCAATTGATTATCATGATGAAGCACATTGGTGGTTAAGAGATAAGTATACGCATGAAGTGTATGATATTACTGCAGATCAATACTATTCAGTCAATCAAGTTCCACCATATGCACAAGGTAAAAAGAAAGCTTGGTATGGATGGAAACAGAGACCACATCAAAGAACATTAGATTTGATGGTAAAGGTTTTAAGTAATAGACTTATTTCAGATGAAGTGTTGACATATTAAACTGGGCCCTGTAAAGTGTCCTAGTGATGTGAGGGAGAGCAATCAACTTCACAACACCAGTTGACAACGGTTCTCCGATTTGTTATACTGACCTCATCAAACGAAACACTGTTTGATCTCGTATCCTTCTTCTAACATATTGAAGAAGTATGCAAAAACCCACACTTTTTCAAACTTCAATTATGCAGACCAATCAAAATTTTATGATCCCGCTCAAGGAGCCTATTAGTCTTCTTGAATATGCTTACCTTCTGCTTAAGACCCGTAAGTTTTGTGCTCCAGAGCAATTCCAACGCCCTGAAGCATGGCAAGTAAAGGATCGTAAATCATTTTTTCAATCAGTGTTGATGAATCGTGCAGAAGGCACTCTTGTCTTGGTTGATATTCAACAATGTATCGAACGTATGGAATATGGCGGAGATACAAGTAGCGATACTTATAAATTTTTCAAAAAATACTTTAATGAAGGGTTCAAGTATTTTGTTCTAGATGGTAACAACCGTCTGTGCTTTATCACTTCTCTTCTAGAAGATAATTATCTTATTCCCGAAGGGACTTACGAATTTATCAGTGATGAAGTCAACGGAAACATTTCATCATTTACTGTTCGCAAGGGAAAGCAAAAGTTCTCTGACCTGCCTACACGAGTTCAACGTGTTATTCAATCTCGAAAGTCTGTGTTGAGTGTCTATACTCAAATTACCTTGGAAGGTATGTCTGAAGTGTTCCAAAATGTGAACTCTGGTGTTCCTCTTAACGCACAAGAACTTCGCAACGCATATTCTTCTCCTTGGGCTGAGTTTTTTCGCGATCTTTCAAAGGAGGTTGCACCTCTTCTTGGTTACACTCACAAAGACCCCATTTTCCGTCTTAAGGGTCAAGAATGGTTGGTTGATTGTATTGCCATGGCAATTGATGGAATTGCAATCAATGAAGTTACTGGAGAACTTCAATTTACTGGAGTTACACAAACATCTAAAAACAAACTGTATAAGAGCACTTTCTTTACTCAAGAGGAGCAAAACTTCTATACTAATAAATTCATTGAATTGATGGATTTCATTTCTCAAATGCTCCATGATGAAATTCTTGAAGAAAAATCTCTCAAGCAAAAATCTAAAATCCAAAATCTTTATTGGATGATGACAACTGTTGATGGAATTGAGACCTATGATCAAGCAGTTGCAGCTGTTGAAAAGCAAGAAATTGCTTATCTTGACAAGCAACGTAAGTTTGGTGAAGAGGACAAAACCTTCCGTCAATGTTGTGAAGGCATGAATGCTGAAAACTTGGAGGTTCGATACACAATTCTTACCGAAATTCTTACCGAAGTGGTCGGTGAGCGCAATGATTTCTCTACTCTCAATGAAGTTTTTGAAAGTGTCTGAACCTTGCGTTAGTTAGGAAGGAGTTTCAAGGGTTCTTTGAGTAATCATTGGGCCCTTCAAAGTGTTTTAGTTCTGTAACCATCTATTCTATGAAACGAGAATTTATCTGCGTTCAACCAAAATCCAATAAAGCAAAGAATCGTTTTGCTAATGAGATGGATAAACTTCATTCTTGTGTTGTTGAACAACGCACAGGAGGAAAGGTGTTTCTATCTTCTATCAGTGGAAAATACTCTTTTTGGATGAGTGAATCCTCTGATGATAACTGGGACGTTATTTAGCACTAGGCATAAATTTTTGTTGCCAAATGTCCTGATTTTCACACATTTTTGATAAATAGTGATAGAATTATGAGGTACACCCATGAATCCGTATTCTACATTATGATGTTCAATGTGCTTGGAGGATATTATGCACAATCTTATTTCTTACAATCAACTTGCGGGTTGGAAGCAATTTGAAACGACACTGAATCATTTCAATGAGCAAAGCGATGTCATCAATGATTACTACCAATGTTTAATAGAATGTGATGACAAACAGCATATCTGCAAAAAAATTTGTAAGGAGGTGCTCAATCAAGAATAATAATAATACATAGCCCTTGACGTAACCCGTCAGGGGTTTTATACTAAAACTGGATGGTAAATCTCATGAAACTGCAACCTCTTCTTCTGGCATTAACTGTTTTTTGTTCTGCTGCTCCTGCAAGTGCAGAGGTTTATATGTATCATGAATCATATTGCTATGAGAATATAGAAGAATATGTGCCAGGGTATCGTAATCGTTGGGGAAGATATGTTGGTGGTTATGTAAAGACAACTAGATCTAGAGTTCCATGCCACAGACATAGAAGTTATAGATCTGAACATCATCACTATCATTCCAATAACAACAATAATCAAAGCAAATCTAATGGAAAGAAAGACGATAATTCATGTATTGAAGGAAGTATATTAGGTGGTATTGCTGGTGGTGGTGCCGGTGCAGCTTTGTCTAGAGGAGATGGACGCTTTTGGGCGATTCCTACAGGCATTGTAGCTGGTGCATTAGTTGGATGTCAAATTGATGGCGGCTAAACAAAAAAACATAGTCACTTATGTAACCATGAATCTGGGGCAAGACAATACGTTTTGCAAATATCCTGGTAAAATGGTTACTATAGGAACGATGTCAATTGCACTATACTGGTTAGTAATGCTTGGTATGGTTGTAAACGCATATTATCATCATCACATCAACGTTGATATTGTTACAAAGTGTTAAGCAAATAAAAAGAGAATCTTAAAAAAACGGATCAGGTCAAAAATTCATAGTAAAATATTTTGAATCACACATAATCAATGACCCGACCATCAAAATCCACCGAACTCACTCAAGAAGAGTGGAACGATATGAAAGCAATCCGAAATGCTATCAAAGAAAGACCACATTCAGTTCATCCTGATAAGATGGAGGCATTTACAGAGTATTTGATTCGTAGCATGAGGGGAATGGATTGTTGAAACTGGGCCCTTCAAAGTGTTCTGTTAATGTAAGCACCATTCCAATGTAGCATGATAGATTTAGATAAACTTTCGCACGAAGAAAAGGAAGCCCTTGCAGAAGATTGTGAGGACTATCTTTTACATCGTAACATTCCTCTCTTTTCGCATTCATATGATAACATCATTTTACATGCGTTAAGAGAGGGTTATCAGATAAAAAAGTTCGATCGTTTCACGAATAAACCACAATGAACAATAAAAAAACAAACAAATCAAATCGTCAAGAAGAAAAATTTTGGAATCAAATTGAAAAGGAAGCTTCAAAGTATGAAGTAACCGTTGATTATTATTTGGATGAATTTGTTATTGATAATCAATACTTCATGAAAGATTGACAAGGACTTCATTTTTTATTATACTTTTGAGGTAATCTAACCAAATCAATGACAAAGTATTTCTACACTGTTGACCACTTCATTCCCTTTCCCCGTTCTGAATATGGTGGAGTGTGGGTTGTTGTTGCCGAAAATGATGAAGAATGTTTTGATCTGATCACTGCTGAAGATGAAGGAGCGAACGATGACTATTATGGTCGTCTTCGTGAAAACATCATGAAGGCACCAACATATGCTCTTGCTGAAGAGTATGATTCTGGTATTGTGGAGCAATTTACGACATGAATCTCAAAGATATTGAATTTGGTCATAAACCACCAAAAGGATTTCGGTATGAGGTAAGAGATTTCAAACGTAATGTTATTTCTATTTGGTTATGTCATCCAAATGTATACACATACAAATCTGAACCCATAAAAACAATCTGGGGATTTTATGATACCAAGAAAAAACAATATCTTGCTCCTAAAGATTGTAAAACTGTAGGTAAAGTTGTAGATTTTGCAGATACAAGAAATTATACTGCGATGCAACTCAATCTAAATCCTCTAGAGAGAGCTTTTTTATGACATATACGCCAAAGGTTAATGATTATGTAAAATGGCATCATGGCGAATTTATTGATGAAGGATGGGTTTATTTTCGATGTAGTGATTACATCACAATTGAAGTTGGAACAAAGGATAAACCAGATACATTAGTTGATATTCACAAGAAGACTCACATTCTTGTTGTATGTCAAAACTGGTATTGGCACGAGTTAGAGTATCTCCACAGTCGTGGGGATATTGGTGTAAGTGAGTATAAATCTCAAGAACATAGACCCATTGACCCTTAAATCATGTATCAAGTGAATTATCTTAAACCTAAAAAGAAAGGTTTTGCAAATCATTCAGCATCTTTCATCAAAATTGAAGATGCTATTTTTTGGGAGAAACTCAAAAAGACAGAGGGATGTAAGGATTTTCAAATTCTGGTTAAGTAAAACTGGGCCCTCTAAAGTGTTCCACTATTGTAATCAACGATTCACACAAAATGGATTGGTTCGACGACATTCAAATTGAAGAACTTTCTAACTTTGATTATCAAGAAGATCCTCTCGAAGAGGAACTCTTTGAAGAAAACAATGATGAGAAAGCTTTTCAAGCATTTCTAAAGTCTAACTGGGATTTTTGATCTAAACATTTATAACTTTTCACCTCAACTGTACTCAAAATGAACTCTTCTAGCACTCTTTACGAACTCCAAGAACTCAAGAAACTCTGGAGGAATCAATCTTTCTACTTTTCTCAAGAGCAAAAGAAACGTTATGAAGAACTTACGAAACTTCGTCATGCTCGTGTCAAAGAATTGTATGAAAATGATATGGTCTTCAAACCTGGAGTAACTAAATAATCTGAATATATGTGGGCAGTCAACGCTGCAGGGGTGTAATGTTGACGTAAGTCCCACTTTATGTTATAAATAATGATACCCCTGCAAAAGAATTATGAAAGATGTATTCGCGTCCCTGCAAGAAATGGAGTGGGACGACTATATCCCACCCGAAGATATTATCTCCATTCATGATACCGACTTCACAAAACTTCCACGCTGCGAATGGAAGACTAAAAGGTATTGGTGGAATAATGGAGTTGATGAAACATTGCAAGAAAAATGTCCTCCTGGATGGAAAAGGGGCAGGGCAATGAGTGAAGAGCATAAAAATAAATTTAAATGTCAACCTGGCAGGCAAAAAGGTATCCCAAAAAATACAAACAGAAAAAGAGACAGTAAAGGGAGAGTTTGTGGCAGTTGAAGAGGTGTCCCTGACCCCTTGACTTCTAGCGGCAATAAATATAAGATATGAGTAGTCAAGAACACCAATGAAAACCTTTTCTTCTTTTTTAGCAGAAGTTTATGATCGTGATGTCATGGGTTCTTCACAAATTCGCAAACAAGGCGAAGGTGGAAGAGTTGGAGCTGATCGTAGAAAGACAGAAGCTGAAAAGCGTCGCACCAAGTTAGGACCAGGAGGAACAAGAGTTCCTGCTAAATCTTACAAACCAAGAAAAGATATTGGTACGCAAAGACAAGCATCTACAAGATTGCAGCAACCAGAGAAAGAAAGAGGTGCTGCTGATGTAAAAGCAAGAGCAGCTGCAGCAGCAAAGGAAGAAAGAAAGAAAGCAGCACAGGCAAGAATTGCTGCAAGAAAAGCAGGCAAACCTGCACCAACAGCACAAAAACCAAAATCAAAAGATGCTGAAAAGGAAGGCACTAAATTACTCTCAAAAAAAGGGACTACTCAAAAGAAAACTGGTGAGAAAATTGAAAGAACAACTTCACGCCAATACACCAGAGATGAAAAGAAAAGAATGGTAAGAGCTGGCAAGAGATTGCAAAAAGATTTGCAAAAAGGAGTTGATAGACCTGCTTCACATTACCAACCATAATCTCACTGGGCCCTTCAAAGTGTCCTTGTAGTGAGTCCATAATCGTCCATAACACCCTTGACACTGACGTTGAGGGTGTTATACTATCTTTATCGTAATTCTATTTTGATGGTCACACTTCGTCCTCATCAGCAACGTATTCTTGATCGTATGCTTGCCTATGATAAGGGTCAAATTATTGTGCCTACTGGTGGTGGCAAAACTATCTGTATGATTCAAGATGTTGCAGAGAATTGTAAGCACATTGATAACGGAATGACCACGGTTGTGGTTGCTCCTCGTATTCTTCTTGCAGAACAACTTTGCAGCGAGTTTCTGGAGATTATTGATACAAATTACAATCACATTATGCACGTTCATAGTGGTGAGACACATCACTTCTCTACCACTAATCCAGAGAAGATTGCATTGTTTGCTAACACTGCTCGCACAGCTGGTGAGAATGTAATCATCTTCACCACCTATCATTCTCTGGACAGAGTTCGTCAAGCAGATATTGAAGTTAATAACATTTACTTTGATGAAGCACACAATTCTGTTCAACGAAACTTCTTTCCTTCTACAGAGTTTTTCTCTCATGATGCTGATCGTTGCTATTTCTTTACTGCGACTCCGAAACATTCTCTTACGGTGAGCAAACCAGGGATGAATGACCCAGAAGTTTATGGTCAAGTCCTGGTCAATGTTCCTGCTCCAGAGCTTGTTGATGGTGGATACATTCTCCCTCCCAAAGTTGTTGTAAAGCAACTTGATATGGTTCAGGATAAGTTCAAGATTTGGTCTCGTGATTGTGACTTTCTGATGCAGACCATTGATGACCAGCAAACTGATAAAGTTCTGGTCTGTGCTCGCACTACCAAACAGATTGTTGGTCTTATCGGTGAGAGTGATTTTGCACTTGAATGTGCCAAACGTGGCATGTCTTGGATGACAATCACCAGCAAGACTGGTGCTATCATTGACGGTCAGAAAGTGAACCGTGAGGTATTTTTTGACACTCTCAATGCTTGGGGTAAAGATTCCAACAAGAAGTTTGTGGTTCTTCATCACTCTATTCTATCTGAAGGTATCAACGTAAATGGTTTAGAGTCGGTAATTTTCCTCCGCAACATGGACTTTATAGGTATTAGCCAGTCTATTGGACGAGTTATACGTCTAGGAGGCAGCCACAAGACCTTTGGATTGGTCTGTGTGCCCGTTTATGACTCTGTGGGTATCTCTACCTCCCGCAAGGTTCAGGCAGTCGTTGACACCGTATTTGAGCAAGGTTTGCCAGCAGTTTCGGAGATCCGCAGATGAGTTATCAACCAACAAATTCTTATATTCTTGAACCACAACAATCCCCACTAGGTTTTATTGTTGGTAACTGGAATGACCCTAATGTTTATGCAGCAGTGCCATTGTCTGGTAGTAAAACACAATTAGTTGTTATACATCGCGGGAGACAAATTAAAACATGTCGCAATCGCCAATCAGCAATCAACTTTATTGAAAAACATAGAAAAGGTAAAAGTGTAGCAAAACTGCCCATTGATTGATAGTGGGCCCTTCAAAGTGTCCTTATAGTATGCAGAACAAACACATCGAACACCCCGAAGATTTTATTCTCACTGGTGACTTATCTGTTTTGGATTGGTTTTGTGAGGATGACAGTTATGTTTCTCTCAAGATTGATGGTGCTCCCGCTATTGTTTGGGGTATCAATCCTGCCACCAATCAATTCTTTGTAGGAACCAAATCAGTTTTCAACAAGAAACTAATTAAAATCAATGAAACGCATGATGACATTGATCAGAATCATTCTGGCAATGTTGCTAACATATTACACCATTGTTTTGATTACCTTCCTCGTATCAACGGGATTATTCAAGGTGATTTTATTGGGTTCGGTGGTAGTGATACTTTTCAGCCCAATACGATTACTTACAAGTTTCCGGAGACGATAACTCAAAACATTATCATTGCTCCACACACTTTTTATACGGCAGAGCATGATCTTCGAGATGCTATTGCACAACCATTGAAGTTCACTATCACTGACACAATGTATTGTAAGATTGTGCATCCTGATGCGTGGATTCTTGATGACATTGATTTGCACAAGTCTGCACGATTTGCACGTCAGATGTCAACTCTGGTTGAATTTGCGACACCAAAGCAACTTCCACTCATCAAGAAAGTTCTCAATACCTACTTCAAGATTGGTGCAGAGATTGATGAGGATGAAATTGCATATATTGCACAATGTGATGTCAACCTGATTCGGCTTTGGAAGTTGGTAAGGTCTATCAAACAGGATATGCTTTACATGTGTCAGAATGATTCTGATATGCAATGTGAAATCAATGATGAAGAAGTTGATCATGAAGGTTATGTTTGCACAAATCAGTTTGGTACATACAAACTGGTAGATCGCGAGGTCTTTAGTCGCCAAAATTTTATTAACGATAAAGTATGGGCCCCTTAAAGTGTCCTATTGATGAGAACGAAATTATCATGAA
>Ga0208899_1000467_pt1 | contig 30123 bp, 38 predicted proteins | sample VirMetDEL_Nov_24_FD_184518 | JGI IMG/M metagenome (GOLD analysis project Ga0208899, IMG submission 184518) | Aqueous microbial communities from the Delaware River and Bay under freshwater to marine salinity gradient to study organic matter... | ecosystem: Environmental > Aquatic > Marine >... | reverse complement strand
GCCGACAAGGTCGGAGATGGCGAAATTTCAACATCTGCCCTTGCGAGCCTCTGTGTCACCGAGGCTAAATTGGCCTCAGGAAGTGTCACAAGCAGCAAATTAGGGACAGGCTCAGTCCAGACCGCAGCCATCGGAGACTCTCAGGTCACAAATGCGAAATTAGCGGGCTCAATCGCAGCTAATAAGCTCGATCTGACAGATACTTTCGATTTTTCATCAGGTACTCTCCGAGTTGTGACTACTCCGACAAATGCAAATGATGCGACCTCTAAGTCCTATGTCGACAATGTCGCAGCTGGATTATCTGTTAAGGAGAACGTGGTCGTAGCTACTGAGAGCAATGTGGATATAGCCTCCCTCCCTGCGAGCATAGACTCAATAAGCCTCAGTAGTGGAGACAGATTCCTCCTCCTCAATCAGGACGATGCCACAGAAAACGGAGTGTACTCATACAGCTCCTCAGGAGGCACAGCCTCTCGCACGAGCGACATGGATGCAAATGATGATTTCCCCGGTGCGTTCTTGTTTGTCTTACGTGGGACCTACTCTGAGGAGGGTTATGTATGCTCAAACGACTCTGTCACTTTAGGCACTACTGATATCGCTTTCCAAAGATTTACGGGCACCGGTGCCATAACCGTCTCAGGAGGCTTGCAGAAGGACGGAAACGAGCTATCAATTGCCGACTCAGGAGTGACCACAGCCAAATTAAATAACGCAAGTGTCACCTCAGCTAAGCTCGGAGCCTCTGCAGTCCAGACGAGCAATGTCGGAGACGCACAGATCACGCAAGCCAAATTGGCGAATGACTCAGTCGGAGCGGATCAAGTAATTGATGGCTCAATTGGGACCGTAGCTCTCGCATCCTCCTCAGTCACCGAGGCAAAAATTGGAGACGCACAGATCTCGACAGCTAAATTACAGGACGCAAGTATTACCAATGCCAAATTAGGCTCGGCAGTCGTCCAAACAAGCAACGTCGGAGACGCACAGATCACGCAGGCTAAATTGGCGAATGACTCAGTCGGAGCCGATCAAATCGCAGATGCCGCCATTAATGCCTCTGCTATGTTTTCAGCTGGAGTTGTGGACTCAAACGCCCTCGCATCCTCCTCAGTCGTAGCGAGTAAAATAGCCTCAGGAGCGGTCGGAACGACAGCCCTCGCCACAGGCTCCGTAAATGCGGACAAATTGGCATCCTCATCTGTGACAGCCGCTAAATTGGGCATCTCATTCGCTCAGGAAGGAGCGCAGATCTCCGGATCCTCTACCACTACACTCGATCTCGCTGTCGGACTCCCTGCGGGTGCTGTTAACTCTGTATTGGTGTTTAAAAACGGTCTATCGATCCGTAATATGACAGCTCTCGGAGACACAGCATCTGACAATGATGAGTTTGAGGTCTCTGCGACCGGGGGAGTATCCTCAGTCTGTCGTCTGACATTCGGAGCGGCTCTCTCTGACGGAGATGCATTGATGATCTGGTATTGGTACTAATCCACAATCCGATAAAAAAAACCTGAGTATATGGGGAGGGGAGACTCTCCCTTTTTTGTGCTCTGAAAAAGTTATACACAGGTTATTCACAGCCTATGAATAACCTATGAATAAAGTTATACACAAGTTATTCACAGCCTATGAATAACCTATGAATAAAGTTATACACAAGTTATTCACAGCCTATGAATAACCTATGAATAACTTTTTTTATTGAGAAACTCACATGCCTCCCTCTGACGGTCCCTCACTTTTTGAGAGGCTCCTCTCATAGGTTTAGGCTCAAAAAATGGCACACCATCGATAATTCGGGCTCGGATCTCTATAATCATTGCGGACTCCTCAGATATGATATAATATAATGGTTAGAGGGTACGGTCGCACCGGTAAACAGCAGAGGAGCCCCAGTCGCAAAAAACCCTTTTTACATAGGAGCATCAAATGGCAGATGCAGTTAATCCGATCCGTTTTGCGAATACGGTCGGCAATCAGCTCGAGGGAGTCGTCCGTCTCTCAGCAATGATCTCTCAGGAGATAAATTTACTACTCAAAGATTCCTCAAATCTCCGCAATAGTGGACTTATAAGCTATCAGGGGAGCATTAACGGCCTCGGAAGTGACACTGTACGTGTACGCTTGGCAGGTTTAGATGGTTATGATAGCATGGCAGCCGCTACAAATGAGATCTCCGACGAGTCAGGAAATACGACAGCCCTCACCATCGACTCTGCGGATCTCGTAGCTGCGAGACAGTACATCATATATGAGATGTCGGATCTTTCTTCTATGACCGGCTTGGCAGGCTCTCAGGACATCGATCCCTTCCGAATTGCTCGCTCAATTAGTCAATCCTATGAGACTCGATTTGCAGAGCTCACAGGAGCCGCAGCCGCTAATTTTACAACCTCAGTCGGACTCAATACTACGACTCTCTCAGTAGACGACTTTTTTGACGCAATATTCGCAATTGAACAAGCCGCAGACGTCGGAGCCGCAGGTCCCTACGCAGCCGTCCTCTCGCCTAAGGCCTTGACAGAGCTTCAGGACAGTCTCCGCAATGAGACAGGAAACGCAGTAAGTCGTATGCAATCCTCACAGGAGATGCTTATGGCTAAAGGTGCGAATTTTGCCGGTAATCTATTTGGTGTCGATGTATATCGCTCAGGTCATGTAAATGAGAATGCCTCCTCTGGCTATGATAACTATCTCCTATCGCCAATGGCTCTCGGATATGTTGACGGTATCCCCGCAAACATCCCCGGATCCTCTGACTTAATGTCTATGGGTAAGGTAGTTGTCGAATTTGATCGTCAAGCTATGAGTGCAAAAACTTACATCGTAGGACATGCGTATCTCGGCCTCGGTATCATTCAAGATGACAAGGGTGTAAAAATCCTCTCAGCACGATAACCGGATCATGATTTTGTCGGAGATTGTGACTTGTCGTAGTCTCCTCGTCATGATCTCCGGCCCTTTTTTTTATAGGAGACTACAATGACAACATATGAGAAATATTCTCAGCCTTGGGAGGAGGCTCAGCATACAGAGACTCGCATCCCAAAAAAGAAAAACCCTCGCTTCTTTTTTGCGCACCATCCCGAGAATTGGGAGCTAGTAATTTTTGAGACATACGACAGCTCAGACGACAAGCGTAAAAAAATCAGCACTCCTCTATTACTCCCCATCCTGAGCTCGATACAAGAGGAGCCGGGGGTAAATGGTACGAGAGCTGTCGGAGGGAGATTAGACTCCTCAATCATGAGGACCTCCCTGAGCGATCGGGATTGGGCTATAATCGATCCCAAAAAACACGATTATCTCCGAGTCTATCCCGCGCACAAAGGCAATTATCACACATCGAGATGGATAAAACTCGAAAAGATAGGACGCAGGATTATCGAGCATTTCGATCAGAAAGGATTTGACGAGTGGAGACGATCTCTGATTGCGGAGGGACATCTCAATCCTCCCCATCCTCAGATCGCAGAGCTCCGTCTGATATCGATGAATCGAGCCATGTCACGACTCGAGAGAGATCAGCACATCCCCGAGGTCGCTACACGACTAAAGAGCAAACAAGAAGAATTTAAACAGACAAAAAAAGCGATAGCCCTCATCTCTAAATTAGGGAGGGATGCCTATGTCTAATGATGATAAAAAAACCGCAGCTTTCCACAGGATAGCCTCTCAGATCGTGAGGAGCAATCCCTCACTCACTCATGATGAGGCATGTCGTAAATTAGCCAAACATCTCGAAAGAGCACAACGTAAAAAGGAGCGATAAGATGGCCTTTACAGATAAACAAGAATTTAAAATTCCCCGACATATCATTCAGCCCGGGGGAGTGAATATTGAAACCATAACAGCAGATAAAGATCTAAACTATAAAGATGCTCAGTATCAAGTCATCACAAATAATAAAGGATCCTCTGCTACCATTAAGGTCCCAGCCAAGAAGGATGGGGTGTGGTTTTGGTTTAAAAATAGCGCATCCAGTGGTCACTCTTTTGTTTTACAAGATGCTGATGGTAATCCTATCATTGGGGGAGCTGGACTCGCAGCGGGTAAGGCGGCTCTATTAGTTTGTGATGGCTCAGCTTGGGCCGTAGTATTCCAGCAAGCATAATATGTCCTTATCCACTCCCTACGCAGCGCAGATTAGGACCGTCGAGTTACTCGAGAGAGGACGAGCTCAGACGACAGAGATTCGTTTTTATCGGGATGGCTCTCAGGTCATCCCGACAGATGCTCTCTATACTCTCATAAAACCGACAGGAGCCGATCTCCTCACCGGAGCGACTGCGATAATTGCGGGGAGTGGGACTGTCTCATACAATCACACAGCAGATCAGCTCGCAGATACAGAGCTCCTCGGAGAGGGATACATCCAAGAATGGACAGTCACGATTGAGGGAGAGGATTTTATTTATCGCAGGATGGCGGCTCTCGTCCGTAAAAGATTATATCCTGTCGTCTCTGACATCGATCTTACTGCGACATATAGCGATCTCAACAATCTCAGACCCTCCTCTCTGACATCATATCAACAATACATAGATGATGCGTGGTTTCAGATCCTGAGACGTATCCGCAATCAGGGGATGGGCTATGAGTATCTCATGATGTCTCCCGAGGCATTTTTTGAGGTCCATAGACATCTCAGTCTATATCTCATATTTAGAGATTTCCATAGCTCCCTCGGGCAATCAAACGGCAGATACCTCGATCTCGCAAATGAACACTACAAGCTCTATAGAGACGAATTTGATCAGATCAATTTTGTATATGACGAAGATCACGATGGAAAAGCAGACGACGCAGACAAACGGACGAGAGGACAGCCGACAATCTATCTCACTCGCCCCGGGATCAATCATTATAGACGTCGGAGATACTAATGGCTGTCTCCGTCTCTCAGGTCAGATCTGCGATCGCTCAAAATATATCCGACCTCTCAGGCTTTAGGGAGGTCAGGATGCTCCCTGAGTATTTTGGCAGGTCTCAAAATACACTCGGACATCTGGGTTTTACTGTCGAGATGTCTGCGACAAATGCAGCTAATGAGAGACAGAGGAATTCGATAGGGTGCTATGTCGAGTCGCTTGTGCGAGTCAGATTTGCGTATCGGATACGACCTCATGATGTCGTGTTAGATTATGGCAATGCACTCGATAAAGAGCAGGAAGTGATCGGAGCTGTGATGGCTCGAGACTTTAATCGAGCTATAGAGATACGATTTGTCAGATCTTCTCGTCGATCTCCTGACTCTCAGGAGTATATTATATCTGAGATTGAATTCTCAGCACTACACACCTTTATATTATCATAGGAGATTATTGTGGCCTATTCTACTTTACCAAAAACACGTCGAGATGGTGTAATCACACTATCTGACGCAACCGGCACACCGGTAACCCTCGAGATCGCATATGAAGAGGGAAATGTAACATTTGACACTCCCAAGGCGGCTCAGACTGTGATCAGAGACAGAGGGACGATCACGACAGTCAGAAAGGGGGATGATGAGCCCTCAGCGACAGGATCTTTCTCCGCATATTTCCGACAGTTTACAGATGGAGCCGAGGCCGGTAGTATTCTCGACTTTATCAATAAGACAGGACATTACTCCTCAAACGTCTCGACAGGCAATTCGGGGACTCCTTATGTCGAGTTTTATTGTATCGACATACAATATCAGGTCGATGCGACAGCCCTCACAGATACAGAGACACACGAGGCGACTCTCTCTAAATGCGTGTGCACTGCTTCCTTCACTGAGGGAGATCCGTCCTCATTTACAATAAACTTTACATGCTACGGAGGAGTCACTTACACAGCGACTACTCCCTAATAGATATCAGGAGACTACATGAAAATATCTATCCGCAAATGGGGAGGGGAGATCGATCTGACGACTCCCTCCCTTGCTACATCTTTTGAATTTGTCTCTCTGTGGACATCTGAGAGTGACAACGCACGTCTCGCTCGTCTCTGCGCAGGTGCGCTCGGAGTCTGTCTCGATCACGTCCGCAAATTGCCAAAATACAGACCCGGCAAATCATCCCCTCTCGAGTACGGACACACATGTCTCGATAGACTCCTGAGCGAGGGGATTGTGGCATCTGTCATTTATGAGGAGGGAGTGAAGGCTCTGTCATTTATGGCGACAAAAATCCCGACCGAGAAAGAGGTCGACGAAAAGGCAAATTTTACGCATTCCATAAATTCGGACATCTCGACAGATTAGAGCTCCTCATGAGTCGCAGATGGGGGAGAGATCCGGATTGGTTCCGCTCCCTCGATCCTGACACTCAGACCTCCCTAATTGCCGACTATATCCTCGAGACTGAGACACAAAAACAGAGAGAGGAGAGAAAAACTCGCTATAATAGAGAGCAGATACACAGGATGAGGAATAGAGATGGCTAAAGTTTTTATCAAGCAGGGAAACGCTGCGATCGGAGTATCTGACGAATTAGAGAGGATGGTCAACAATCTATTAGACCAGCTCCCCCTTATCCGTCAGATCTTCGAGAATGAGATGACTGAGATATATGAGGAGGCCTATCGACAATGGCCTGTGAGGACGCAGAGACCTCGCACAGCAGACGAGAAGAAGGCGGCTATATTTGGAGCCCTCAAACGACAGAAAGGCACTCAGGAGGCCTCTGCTATCATGAGAGAGATTGACGAGTCAGGACGTATAAAAGATGATCCCATCCCTGTCAGAGTGTCTCCTAAATCTCAGGACTCAAAAAATAGACTACAAAAAGGGATCCTTATAGAGGGAGAGGATATTGTCGCATTTGTGCGCAATGATGCCCCTTATGCGTGGGCTATCACGACAGGAGAGTACACACTAAACGATCTCGCATTTGGGACTCGCACAGCGGACGAGCTCCTCTGGAAACCTACGAAGCGAGCCGCATCGAAACTTGTTAATGTAATTGCGGACGACCTCATGAGAGGAGGCAAAAAGAAATAAAATGGCAGATGTGAATAAAAGCGTCGAGATTAGTCTCAGAGCCAATCTCAAACAATTGCAGGACTCCCTCGGTCAGATCCCGGGGATGACAAAAAAAGAGGCTCAGGCTATGACGAGAGCCCTAGCCTCTGAATTTAACAAGGCACAAAAAGCGGCTCAGAAAGCGGCTCAGGAGAGCAAAAAAGCCGCTCGTGAGACGACAAAAAGTTATCAGGCCTCCTCTGCGAAAATACAGCAATCATTTAGAGATCAGGCAGATCAGGCTCAAAAATCCTCTAAGCAGATAGGGAGATCTTTTGACCTAGCAGGGGACCGCATAAAACAGACTCGCAGACAAACAAGAGATTTTGGTGCGGCTATGGGTAGCCTCGAGGATGTGGTCGGATTTATCAATCCTGAGCTCGCAGCGATGGCAGGGGAGATTGGGATGGTCGGCTCGGCTGCGAGATCCATGTCGAGATCACTAGCGACAGGCAATCTCGTCATGATAGGGGTTGTGGGGACCCTCGGGCTCGCTGCGGGTGCTTATACTCTATTTACGCACAACCAAAAAAAGGCAAAAGAGGAATTCGACAAATTTAAAACCGGCCTATCAGAGGGACGGAAGGAGATCGAGAGATTGGGACAGGAGCTCAGGGGACTCTCTGAGGATCTCGATCTCGGATTTGACATAAACGCAATAGAGCAGAGGAGGGAATTATCTCGACTCGATAATGAGAGATTGTTGGCATTAGGACAGATCTCTCAGAAAGAATTCGACATAAGAGAAGCCAAAAAGAAACAGACAGAGGAGACCTCTAAATTATACACGAGGATGCAAGATCTCGAGAAAACAGCGACAGAGAGAGTCAAAACAGCACAGGCACAGATTGATCTCTTACAAGCCGAGAGAGTCCAGATGTACGAAGTCCAAAAAGGGCTCGCTATGAATAGTAAAGAGAGACTCGAGATTAGCAAAATGATCTCAGAGAGCCGAGATAAAGAGGAAGATCTGAAAAAGATTATTGCGGATAAAAAAATAATTCTGCGAGATATATGGGGAGAGTATAGCGCAGCAAAAGATCAGACAGAAAAGATCCTAGCTGCGGAGATCGCAGTCATAGAGGCAAAAGACAAACAAAAACGACAAGCCGAGGCGACTCAGAGAGCAGAGGAGCGCAGATTAAAAATCATACAAATAACCTCAGGACTCACAGATCAGATAAACGCCCTCGAGGCTCAAAATGCGGAGATGTCTCTGTCTATGCTCTCCGACTCTGAGCAGATCAGCAGAAGCGCACAGGCTCGCAGAGATGCACTCGACGATCAATTATCTCTAATGCAGGCTCAGATTATAGAGCTCGAGACGACAGCTCAGACAGAGGCAGAGAGACTCGGATTAGAGGAGGCTCGAGAGGAGGTCGAGAGAGCATCCTCATTAGTCGCAGAGCAAAAGGCACTCATTACACAGAAAGAAAAAATAGACTTAGAGGAGATCAATCAAAAATTAGATGAGCAGATCGACAAACAGGAGAGCCTCTCTCAAATCGCTCAGGTCAGAGGAGATCTCGAGAGAGTCGCTCTAATGGCAATGTTAGATTCTCTTCCTGCCTCTGATGAATTATTTGCAAATGAGGCAAAGCTCGCACTACAAAAGAGGGACACAATAGACAAGATTAACGAAGCGACAGAGGCCACAATCAAACAGGCTAAGACTCAGGAGGAGATCGACAAGGCAAACGAAGATCGACAAAAAGCCCTCAGAGCTGCCGAGTTTAATCATGAGATAGCACTACAAAAGATCAGAGATGACGCAGAGCAAAAAAGGCAAGCTCAGATAGCCTCGGGGACATCTGCGATACTACAATCTCTCTCTACTGTCACGACAGCCTCTCTCGAGCTATTGCAAAAATCCGGAAATAAGAACAAAAAATTACTCGTCGCTCTCTTTACGGCTCAGAAGGTCGCTGCGCTCGGTGAGATCGCAATGAATACAGCAAAAAGCATAACAGCCGCCCCAGCTCAGTTCGGTCCTCTCGCCCCTGCGGCTATTGCGGGATACATAGCCACAGCCGCAGCACAAGCCGCTATTGTCATGTCACAACAACCTCCGCAATTCCACATGGGGGGTATGATTGAGAGGACTCCTGACGAGTCGACAATCATTGTCAAGAGAGGAGAGGCAGTTCTCGACCGGGCGACAGTCAATAGACTCGGGGGAGAGCAGGGAGTAAACAGATTACAAAACGGACAGACAATCTCTCCTCAGGTGATAGTCATGAATCCTTACAAACATTATGATAGATTTATGTCAGATCGTCAGAGGATGGGACTGTCAGACGCACGAAACGCTCGGAGGGGATACTAATGCCTAATGTTACACCGGACTATCTGAGAGGGTTTCTCGTCCCTCTGGGACTCAATAATAATAATCTATGGCTCGCTCAATCGTCTTTTACGGTCGGAGATAGTATCGCAGGAGATCCCATCCCTACCGGATACGGACCTATGAGACTAATAGCGACAGGCAATCAGACGACAGGCTCAGATCTCACAATAAAAACTCAAAAATCAGGATACGCAGGATACGGAGCCGGATTTATATTTGAGGACAATCAAACCTCTGTCAATTACGGACGAGATCCTCAAAACACAATCTCGAGGTTTAAAAATCTATACTTTTCGAGATTGTCGAGCACAGTCTATTCTTTTCCCTCAGGACTCGACACAGGAGAGGGAGATCTCCTCATATCATACGCACGAGATACGACCTCAAACCGCACAGTCAGAGTTACGACATTAAAGATAGATGATACCAGCTCAGATGTCTCTATATACTCAGAGAGTACGACTCTGAGATATGCTCTCCTCTCCGGGATGTGTAAACTCTCAGACGGCTCCTATTTACTTGCCCATCTCGCAGGGGATGACGAGACAGTCAATCTCCGCACATATCACTCGACAGATGGGACGACTTGGACACTCCGCACTCGCAGAGCTCTCCCCGAGGCTCTCAATATAGGGACCCTCACCGGATCGGGAGCAGCATATCAGAACCACAATCCGCAGAGGCTCCGGATCGCAGAGGCTCTCGGAGTGGTTATGATTATGATTGAGACCATCTGGAATGATACCTCAGCGACTAAGCGCAATCGATTATTACAATATGCCTCCTCAGATATGGGGGGATCTTTCTCCCTCGTCACGACAAGCGCAGAAATAGACGATCACTCATTCAGATCTATCTCCCTCTACTCTCACGAGGGAGTATTTCGATTCTGTTATGCAGGTGCGACAAACGAAATTCATTACATGACAATCCCCTCCGCTTATATCTCTGCGCATAGACTCAGAGACTCAGGAGGCTATCATGTTATCTCTCAGACTGTCACAGGAGGGACGAGTAATGTCATGACAGGAGGGGACATCTCGGCGTGGACAGATGAGGGAGCCTCTCATCATATCTCCGCACGTCGGCAGGCAGGGGGAGGAGACTATCGGATCTATTGGTCTCAGGATGCGATCTCATTTAGGGAGATGGGGAGAGACCAAAACGGAGCGGGGAGATTAATCCGCACAGGAGACGACAGCTCTCAGATCGAGAATTCATTTGGGTTGACGTGGTCAGGGAGATCAATCATCCTCTGCGAGCCTGTGTCGACTGCGGCAAATTACTCGATCTCGATGTTATATCTCGGGGGATACTCCTCTGTAACCCTCCCCTCTGCATATTACTCGACAGATCAGGATGCGGAGTGGAATAGATTATCATTTGCATATAATTACCCCGGTCTCGATCTATATAGTAATTTTACAGGAGTCACGACAGCCGGAGCGGGGACTGAGAGTCTCGACTCAGGAGGAGTCCGTATTGATCGGCTCAAAAACTACACAGTCTCCCCCTCTATGGTAGGGATAGCGACATCAGAGATTATCCCTAAAGGGATGATTGTGAGGGCTCGTATCTCCTCAATGATAGGAGGGGATAATGTTAATGATATACGAGGGATCCGGATAAAAACAGACGACACGACGGATAATTATGATGCAGAGCTCCGAGTCTCTCCCTCTGCGATTGTATTGGTCGACAATATAGCCGCTTCAAATGTCTTTACTATCTCAGGACTCTCTCTGTCAGATATTGATCTCCTGATTGCGCTCTCAGGTGATGACATAACAGTCTATTATCGAGATATAGACTCAATCAACAATAAACGCAGATGGACGACAGCAGGGACAGGGACTCTCTCCTCAGGAGGGGGAGGAGCATCAAATCTAAACGAGGTCAAGTGGGGACATCTGGCTTGGTCGGGAGGTCCTGCGGCCTTCGAGACAATTTGGAGTGATATAAACTTTTCACGAGCTCCTCAGATAGGAGATGATCATCTCGTCTCATTCTCCTCTCCGGGGGACCTATTTCAGAGAGCATATCCTCCGACCGGCAATTATGCGTATGTCTCCGACAATGTCAGGATCTCAGGGACAGACGGAGCGACCTATGAGGGAGATCAATTCTCGATCACTCCGACATCAAATTTTAAAATTGAGAATGTCCTCTATGACATATCTCCGACTCGTCGAGTTTATTGGAGATCTGAGAGTGTTATCTCAGGAAATGTCCCCGAGCAATTTATCGCATTTAAACTCGATCCGGATACCTCCGTCCATATAGACGAGTCTCTCCCTAATGACTACGTGGGTTTACATCTGCAGAATTATAATTTTATCACAGGCAAGCTCGAGTATTATAGCTCGGGGACGTGGACTGTCTTAGACACCTTCTCAGGGAGTATCTCGTCAGAATGTCTCGTTCAAGGGAGGACTGTGAGGGGAGCAAATACAGCCCCCAATCAGCCCTACTTTAGATATAACGAGTGCGCAGGATGGCGGGTGAGGATTGAGACAGGAGAGGAGTCCTATGTATGGCGGACAGTCGTCTCTAATAGTGAGGGGAGATTCGGAGGGACTACGACAGGCACGAAACAAGCGGTTTTATTACTTGACGAGAGTCTGACAGGATTATCTCCCTCAGAGATTGAGCTTATCCCTAATAGCATGACACTAATTGTCAATCTAAACGGTTTACGACTCGAGGCTCTCGGTCTCAGGATCCCAGCTCAGACGACTCTCGAGAATTATGCTCAGATAGGGATCCTCCATCTCGGCTCGGTCCTCATACCAGGTAAACAATATCAGAGAGGACGCACCATCTCGATTGACTCAGGGACAGTCTCCTCAGAGACTCAGGATGGGATTGTATACACAAAAAATAACAGACCATCTCGAAGGACATTCCGGATCGCTTGGACTGAGGGAGTCGACCTGTCAGATTTGCAGGGAGATAACCCAGATCCGAATTACTGGATAGGGAGCTCCTCAGGGGGAGCGGAGCCGATCGCCATCGCTAATGATGTCCCCTATCTATTGCAGGGACTCCTCAAATATTTGCAGGGAGAGAAAACACCAATTGTCTATCTCCCTCTCATAGATAAAACCACAGATCAAAAGGAGCTACATCGAGATTATGAACAGGCTCTCGTATCTGTGCAGGGTGAGATTGAGGTCGAGAATATACTCGGAGACGAGAATGTCTCAGAGTCAGGAGAGCTCGTCAGAATTGCGACTATGACACTCAGGGAGATCTTATGAGGACATACTCGGCATATGATTATCTCAGTACTGAGATTTGCTTTTTATTAGAGATCGACATAGCAGGGAGAACATATAGATTCTCGACATATCCCGTCCAATTTGACGAGGGAGGGGAGAGTGTATTGTATGAAGGGAAACTCGACAATCCAGATTTCTCGCTCTCATTAGAGGAGGTCGGAAAAGTCAAATTCTCTCAGTCTGCTATCTCGATGGCGATATTTCTCCCTTTTGACGTCTCAGATATGCAATTGCAGGGGAGGGGGATTGATAGGAGCCCGGCTCGGTTTTACTATGTCACAGTCAAGAGAGGAGAGATACAACAATCCTATGATGAGCGGATCTCCCTATTCTCAGGAGTCGTCTCCTCTCCGATATACGGCCATCCCGACATGCCGAGCGGATATGTCGAGTTCTCTGTCGAGAATGAGATTGAGCTCTCAGATCAATCCCTCCTGAGGAGAGTAGTCGGAGAAAATGCGTTTCTCTCTGCGACTCAATTCTCTCAGGAGTCCTATCGGACTAATGCAGTCGCTCCTCCTGTCGATCCGGATGGTATCACAGAAGTTATCCGACCGCACCTCGGCAAATCATCCCCAGTCGTGATTGGATCCCCGGGGAGTATCACAGATGAGCTCGGAGACAGCTATGGATTCCCCTCTACCCCTGCGTATCAAATAGCATTTCAGAATTCCGGATCTTTTCCGGCTTGGTATGTCATAGCCGGTCATCCGGTAAAGGCTTCGACTGTCGACATATACGACAATCAGGGAAATGTCGACACCAATGTCCCTGTCTATAGTCAAGTAGGGAGTAAGGGACAGGTCTACTCGTTTATCAATTTGCAGGCCTCCTCTCCTATCGATCAATCATTTGTCGTCAATACAGATTATGAGTATTGGATTAGATGGGATGATGGGGGAGGTCTCCTCTCTCCCTATGACACAGGACAAGCCCTCGAGGGAGGGGGAGATCTAATTGTCTATCTTTTGGACTCCTCAGGGATTACCTATGACAGACAGGCGATGTCCTCAGTCCGATCTCTCCTCAATAAATACAAATTCGCAGGATACATTAACGACCCCGAGATCAGGTGCTACGATTTTTTACAGAGATATATCGTCTCATATTTGCCAATTGCACTCGTAGCGGGTCCCTCAGGATTGTATCCTGTCATAGATCACAGATTAGACGACACAATCAACAATCCCAGAGTCGAGATAACAGCAGATGAGACATTTAGACGGATTGAGCCGATCTCCCCTCGGAGGTCTGAGATTATCAATGATTTGACTGTGAGATTTGCTCCCCAGGGGACGGCATCGAATGCAGAGGATGCATATAGAGGAGTCGCAGTCATTAGAGCACAGAGGCTCGAGGGAGTGAATGCTCAATATGAGATAGTCTCTCCCTATGCGATAGTCTCACAGCAAAGATATGGACGCAGAGAGCAGACCATCTCGCTCGATTATGTATACGACAGAGAGACAGCAATTCGGATTGGGATGGATTATCTCATACGCAGAGCCCTCCCTGAAAAAATCACGACCTACCGAGCGAGTTTTGAGTGGGGATATTTAGATATAGGAGACATCATCTCCCTCTCAGACTCTGAGATCTCCCTCTCTCAGTATAGGGTTATGATCATTGGGAAACGATACGATGGCGCATCATGGTTATATGATATACTCATACAGGAGAACCCTATATTACAGGAGAGATAATGAGAATTAGAGTATATCCCCGGGATGAGCGACCTCCGATATTACAGAGAGTCAGAGATCTCGGATATGTAACATTTGAGGATAAAGAGCACGATCTCAATTTGATAGGAGTCAGAGCTGCGGAGCGCAGACCCGGCAAATTTGACGATAAATTTCATGTCGTATATTTAGAGGGGGGATTGTGGATTCATGAGACGTATATATGCACAGTCGACCCCTCAAAAGAGCAACATCTCGACCCTACAAATCCGAAGGGAGTCGCCATCCTAAAGGCAGGCCAATATCGAGGATGTTGGAAATTAGATCTACACAGAGGAAAATATCTCGCCCTCTGTCAGAGAGAGGGAGTCGTGACTGTATACAGAGATAATACTGAGGATGGGACGTCAGATCACATTAGAGAGGAGTCGGGCATGTTTGGGATAAATATCCATCGAGCTCATGAGACAAAAATTGTCGACAGCACGAGATATTACTCCGCAGGATGCACAGCTATTCGACATCCTGCGGACTTTGCTCGTCTGATTGCTCTGTGCATAATGCAAACGAGACATGGATCCGGATATGATAAATTTAGTTATACACTATTGGAGGACTAGAGATGGATCCGCAAACAGTGACGCAAATTTGGCTCGATCTGGCTACAAATGCCCCCTTTCTCGGCTTCCTTCTATATCAATATTGGGACCAAAGAAAAACCAATAAAGAACAACAACAAGAGATGAGGGAGATCCGACTCGAGGCTCGGGCTAATGAGGACGCAGTAAGGGAGAGATTTGAGAGAGTCGTCTCCGATCTCAATAAAGACAGAGATCAATTGATTGACGGATTCTCCTCTCGCATAGACTCCCTCGAGAAGGGACAGAAAAAACTATTTGCCATCCTCGAGCCTCTTAAAGAGCAGATACACGAGATGAGGCTAAAAGAGCAGATAAAAGAGAGCATAAAGGGAGAAGCCGCTATATAATTATCATGTTCTGAGGTCGTCTCAGGACCGATGAAAAGTTACGGCAGAGAGGGATTATAATCTCTCTCTCCTATTTTTTCTTAATTATTATGTTGACACTCTGAAAACAATAAGATAATATATAAGTATCAACAACAACCGGAGACTACATCATGACACTAAAGACAATCGAACAAAAAATGGTATCAATCCTCACAAAAGAACTCAACATCAAAGCAGACGATTTCTCAATCAGATTCTTAGACAATGATGCATCCTTTAACGTGACTCTGTACACAGAGGACAATCAAGATCAAGACATGCAAAATATGAGCAATCTCAAATCATACTTTTTGAATCTCGGCTCTCGTATAACTTACGACATAGATGTCTATATCTGCGATGAGGATGGATATATCGGGACATTCATGACAGTAAAGAAATAACAACCCTCTCCCTCTCAAGTCAATCTCCCCTCTCTCATGAGAGGGTTTTTTTATTCTTGATATACCAATATTTGAGCCGCCACAGGAGCCTCGAGAATGCACTAGCTCGATTGAGTCTGTTATATATCCATCTCATGTCCTCACAGTCTTTCTCGGCTCTGTGCGCTCCTATCAGAGACAATCCAAAAAAGGCTCGCAGAGTCGATAGAGAGTGAGATGGCAGGAAGGGGAGATGTTCCATCGATAGGACGACTGTGTCGATCTTCTTTCTACTCGCTAGATAGGGGACTCCGTTTTGATGACAGAATTCTCGCAGATACTCGACGTCGAAGGACACGTTATGTCCCACAGGATGGGCATTCATCATAAATGAGGAGATCTTTTGAGCGACATATTTAGCCTCGGGCGCATCCTGCCACTCCTCCGGATTGTAGCCGTTGACTTTCAGAGCTCCGGGATCTGCATGGTGTATCCTCTGAGGTTTTATTTTGGTCGTATATCGGATCTCGATATTATCCTGACATCGGATCATCGAGATCTCGATGATCTCTCCTATCGCAGGATTTAGATGCGTCGTCTCTATATCTATAAATACCAATTTCATTTTTATCTCCTTTTATTGATTGCATATCGTCAACATTTATATTATCATTTGGAGACATAATCAAAACACAGGAGATTACACTATGACAGATTATGTCCCTCAGGATGCCATCGGGTTTGCTCAATGGCTCAATAACATACTCGATAAATACAATCTAAGCGGCTCGGAATTCGCTCGTCAAATAGACGTCAATCGCTCGACCGTCTCTCTATATCGCTCAGGATCTCGTCTCCCTACTTGTGAGATTATCACTCAGATCGCTCAGTATCTCGTCTCACTCGGAGAGGATGGGTTTCACTCCCTCGTCAGGGAGATCCTCTATAGTGTGCATGTCTCACAGATGCGCAAATCAGAGGAGGGCAAATGAGGAGATCTTTTGATAAAAATATCCTTCCTCAGGAGCCTCCCCCCTCTCAGTCACGATCCCCAAAAAAGGAGAAGATCCCCGACCCCCTTCGATGTCCTGAGCTCGGGATATTACTGACAAAATATAGGACTCAGGTCGGAGACAGATTCTCACTTCCTGAGCTGGCTCGGCTCTGCGGAGTAAAGCTCAATACTGCTAAAAAATGGTTTTATGGATATATCCCCTCTCATCTCGTCTATTGGATAATCGCTCGCTATTTTGAGAGACATCTCGACATAAAAGCAGACCTCATAAAAGAGGAGATCGACACCACAATCACAGCATGGAGGGAGAGCAAATGATAAAAATCGGCTCCCTTTTTGCAGGGATAGGGGGATTTGAGCTCGGATTAGAGAGAGCCATCCCCAATAGCGAGACCATCTGGCAGGTCGAACAAGATAAATTCTGTCAGAGGGTACTCCGGAAACATTGGCCACAATCAAAAATATATAACGACGTCAGGGAGGTCTCCTCTCATAATTTGGAGCCTGTCGATCTACTCTGCGGAGGATTCCCCTGTCAGGACATATCAATCGCAGGAAAAGGAGAGGGATTACATGGGAAAAAATCGGGTCTTTGGTGGGAAATGCACAGAATTATCAGGGATATACGACCTCGAGTTATCGTGCTGGAAAACGTCTCAGCTGTCACTTTTCGAGGGGGATTATCAGTTATTGGATCGCTTACCGAACTCGGGTATAGCTGCGAATGGGGAATTATATCCGCTCGTCAATTCGGAGCCCCTCATCTCAGAAAGAGATGGTTCTGTGTTGCCTACTCCGAGGACATCTCAGGACTACAAAAAGATCAGGAGACTCTCTCCGAGCGAGAGGGATGGGCGACATGGTGCGACATTAGTCGGAGCCATCGGGGAGATGATGCTCCCCACTCCGACAGCGATGGGAGACATAAACAGCCCCGAGAGGACAGAGAGAGCGATCTCATTAGCAAAACAGAACAAGCCCCTCTACACTCGAAGGATAGTAAACGGGAAAAAGATCCCAGACAAGCGCACATTTGGGATAAAGGATGCGATCCTTTACAATATGATGCTCCCCACTCCGACAGCAGAGGATGCCGCTCATACTCCGACAGCTCCGACAATCCAAAAATACAACGGAGGGAGATCTCTAAACGCATTTGTAGGGAGGATGCTCCCGACTCCGACGGTCGACACATCAAAAAACAATTTCTCGCCCAGCCAATTAAAGAGAGACAACAATCTTCCCAAAACAATATCGGATCTGTGTCAATCTCAGGGTTCGGCTATTGGGAAAGATGCCCGGCTCCGTCCCCAATTTGTCGAGTGGATGATGGGATTCCCCATCGGGTGGCTAAACTTAGAGCTTTAGGGAATGCAATTGTCCCTCAATGCTCTGAGCATATAGGGAGATTGATACATGAGTCAGGAGTCCTCTATGGGTAACGTCTCACGACATATTATAGATGCCTCTGAGGACGTCGAGATCATCAATCTCGACTCTCAGGGGAGGGAGATCAACGGAGAGCTATATCTCGTCATAGCTGCGGATGTCGTCTCAAAAGACAGAGGAGTCTATCGCTGTCTCATATATCGCTCAAAATACTCAGGGAGAGATTGGAGCTCGTGTAATTGCTCAGGATTCTATTATACGTCTATGTGTAAACATCTTTATCATTTAGAGGAGAGAGAACACAATCCCATCACACGAGAGTCCTATCGGAGATCAAAAAATGATACTAATGATTGAGCCTCGAGCCTGTCCCAGACCTCGAGTGACTCGGGGAGGGGGAGTGTATTATCCCAAAAAATATCAGGAGTGGGTTAGAGAGTGTGCGAGCCTCCTCTCTCAGATCTCTCTCCCCGAGGGACCTCTGCATATTGAGATTGTATTTGTATTTCACCGAGTCGGAAGGCTCCCTCGATACGGAGGGAGAGTGATACACGACAGGAGACCCGATCTCGATAACTGCGTAAAGAGTTTACTCGATGCGCTCCCTCTGAAGGACGACAAAGTGATCTCATCACTATATGCACGTAAATATTATGCGAGCTCAGAGGAGACTCCTCATATCGAGCTCAAAATACGACCACACAACCAATAAAAAAAGGGAGGGAGTGACACTCTCCCTCCCTAAGCAACTTACAAACAATAAGGAGATGATAAAACATCATGTTTAATATAACATTATTACCCAAAATATATCAACCTGAGCGATTTGAGACACACAAATTATCATTTACTCAGGTCTATGATATTGTCACTCAGGAGAGACCCCTATTACCCAAAAAACAGCAAGTTTGCTGGAGCCCCTGCATATTTAAAAAGGGGACTAAAAAGGGGAATGAAAACGCAATTGAGCTCTCTCTGATGGTTCTCGATATCGATGATTACTATCGATTTGATGAGGTACACGACATTCTAGTATTTTTAAAATTGTCGTTTTTTATACACACATCCTACTCTCACGACGAGAAAGTAAAAGATAAATTCAGAGTCGTGTTTCCTATGAGAGATCCTGTCCCTGCGGAGCTGTGGCGTTTTTATTTTGATGGGATGATGGACTGGTTTAGGGAGCATGTCACCATCCCGATCGTCTCTAAATATGGCACTCTGCAGGGGAAAGATCTCAAATGGCTTAAACTCGATACCTCAGTAAACGACCCCGGGCGAGCCTACTATACGATGACACACAAGCCCCTCTCTCGTCGAGTATTGTACGAGTCAGGAGAGATAGTCGATTGGGAGATGTACGCAGATCGAGCCCGCTACGCATACGAAGCGAAATTGGACGAGAAACGCAGACTCGCAGAGGAGGAGAGGGAGCGCAGAGAGGCACATCTCAAAAATCTCGAGGGACGCAGAGTCTCACACTCTGACAGACGCAAATATTATTATCATATGCTCAGTACACAGATGAGCTGGAGACAGAGACTCGCAGATAGACTCGGATGTGAGATCCGGATGTCCTCAGGAGGAGATCGAGCTCAGGGATTCTCCTGTCCCTCCTGTCAGAGGACGGATTGTAGTTATTTCTATATCGACCCCATCCGCAATAGCCATCTCGCTCGATGTGGACATCTCAAATCCTGCGGATGGTCGGCATCTGTCGGATACCTCGCAGAAATAAACAATTTTATATAGGAGACGACATGACTAGACCAAACATTACAGAGATACACAGCACAGATGGACGGATACAAGCCCTTCTCAATCTCGGATTCGAGCTCAGAGTCAGACGCACAGATAACGGAGACTATATCAAACCCTCCCTGTTTAATATTGTCCAATTACTCCGCAATCATCCCCTCCTCAGAGGGAGACTCACTCAGGATGGCTTCTCAAACATCATATTTTGGAAAGACGAGAATGAAAAGGAGGTCAGATTCTCCGATAAATCTCATGTCCCTGAGCTGCGCTTTTTGTGTGAGGATCGATGGGGAGTATCATTTAAAAAAGAGGAGGTCCTCTCTGCAGTCCAGATCGTCTCGTCGGAGAATATTATCAATCCTCTACACGACCATCTCGACTCCCTGAGAGGTCTCTGGAATCCTGAGCGAGACAAACCTGAGGCATACAAACTATTACACTATCTCGGATCTCCTGACTCTGCTAAGAAGGGAGAGCCGGGCTATATGGCTCGAGTCTACTCTCACAGATGGCTCCTGTCTGTTATCGCTCGTGCGTATGCGACCCTCGACAATCTCGTAAAAGCGGATCCCTGCCTCCTATTGTACGGACATCAGAGGATAGGTAAATCACGAGCCCTCGAGACTATCTGTTTTTATGATGCGCTCGGACGTCGATATTTTGGAGACAATGAACTCGACATGTCAGACTATCCGGATGCCGTTATGCAGATCAGAGGCAAGCTCATCTATGAATTACAAGAGATGGCAGGCAGACCAAAGGACGCAAAGATCGAGAAGCGATTTTTATCTATACAGAAGGATGATTGTCGGTTTGTATATGGGAAATTTAATGAGGAGGTCCCGAGACGGACTGTATTTGCATACACGACCAATAAAAAAAACGTCCTGACAGATGCCTCAGGGAACTCTCGTCTATGGTGTGTCGATCTCGGCAGTAAAAAAATAGACATCCCCCGGCTCAGGGATAGGATGCCTTATATTTGGTCAGAGATCCTCTATAGATATGATGAGTATATGAGAGATCCCAAAAATCCCAAAAAAGCGCACCTCGGCCAATGGTGGCTCACGAATGAGGAGGAGATTGAGCATATAGGGGAGAGCTCGGCATTTGAGCAAACCCATCCTATGACAGAGAGGGTTGAGGAGATTATCGCAGAGACAGAAGATCTCCCCATCTCAGTCGCTCAGATCCTGAGACAATTGAGAGAGGAGCTCTCCCCCTTCCTCGAGTCAGGAGTCCGAGCGAATAGTCAGATAATCTCCGATATACTACAACGTAATCGATACGAGTATGACAGACGGAGACCTCCTGAGGGAGGAGACAGAGTCCGAGGATGGTGGCCTCCCTCATAGGAGTCTCCCTCCCCTCAGAGCAGATAATTAACGTGGCCACGAATTCGTGGCCTTTTCTATATTTATTATATTTATACTTTTTAATAAAAAATATATAAAATATCTATAGTTTGTGGCCACAATTCCAAATAATGCCGAGTATATCGGCACTTTCGTCAATTTTCATTTGTGGCCACGAAAAACCCGCAATTCTGCGAAAATGCCGAGTATATGGGGATTTTGACGTGGCCATCAATCGTGGCCACAAGCTGGGCTTGGCCACAAATAATTATTATTTTGTTTGCACAATATAAACAAATGAGTAATAATGTTTACATCTCATGAAACATTTTGACCATGAGACCACAAATAAATCTAAATCTGGCCATCAATCGTGGCCATCAATCAGGAGACTACAATCATGTCACACATCATCATCATTACATACACAAGCGGAGTGCAATCTGCTTTCTTCAAATCCGATCCTCAGCTCCTCTCCCTGCTCATCTCAGATCACGACTATATAGAGGAGATCACCGAGATCCCCTTCAATGGATCCATACAATCAGACGACGAGCGACAGATCAGAGACCTCATACGCAAGATCGGAAAAGTCGCCACACGAGACCTTGTCAATCGTATCTGTGAGGACAAGTCATGACACTCGTTGAGATAGGTCAGATCGCTAAGCCGATCATCCTCTGCACTATGACTATCCTCTCCCTCCTTTCTCTTTTTATTCTTGCTCATCTGGAACGACTCGATTAAAATATACCTGTGAAGAATGAAGCTATGATGCCCTCAGGATTAAAACCCTGAGGGATTTTTTTATTGGGGGAGAGATGGATGTCTCTAAATTTGCCGACAATCTCGTGATACTCACAGAGGGGATGAGACGGATCCCGATAGGACATGAGATGGACAAAAGGCTCGCACTTATCGAGGCTTATATGGAGGTTCTGTCAGAGATACTCCCTGAGGACTCAGAGGACGTCTCAGAGGACTCAGAGACAGAGGAGGCTAATAGTCCTTCTTCTCCTTCTTCTCCCGCTCCCTCTCAATCTCACGTATCATCATAGACACCCATCTCCGAGCCCCTGAGCCTCCCCACAGAGCCCAAGCGATCGATGCCTTAGACGTCTTATCCTTTCGGGCATCCTTCTCGCCCGGGGACTCAGCATGTCGAGCAAACCATGCTCTCATCAATCTCATCTGAGCCTCGTCCACAGCTCCGCTCGCTAATCTGCGAGCCGTCCGCATCCCTGTCCCCGGCATTTTATCTTTACCCTCCTGTTTATATGCAGCACGTCTCGACATAGGGAGAGAGAGATTGTATTCGATAGCCTGACGAGCTATCCGTTGTATATCTGAGGGAACTTTATATTTAGGCATCCTATCTCCGTAATTTTTTGTAGCAATATCATTATGAGTGTGTAATATATCCTATATGAGGACAATATAACATGGCAAAAAAACGAGCGAGGACTATCTCAGAGGACAGAGCTATCTCCCAGACGGTCGACAGACTGAGGATGGAGGGATTAGAGGAGACTCGAGCCGTCGCTGCTGCATTTCGGATGTATCGAGATGGAGAGCTGGATAGATTGATCTCTCGACAGGAGGAGATCCCTCAAAAATCTGAGCAGGAAGTCCAGATTGAGAGAGACATGATACGAGAGATGGCCGAGCGGATCCGCAGAGAGAGACGCAAACGCAGATTATTACAGGCTGCGCTCGCAGGATTAATATCACAGGTCACGAAATAGATCTATGTGTCATGGTAGGCCCCCCCCCTACTGCGCACACCGCAAGGTTTTAGAGAAAACCTCTATTTTTTTTGAAAAATTTGGAGACTAGGATGGGACGATCAAAAATATTTACAGAGGATGCAATAAAAAAAATCTGCGCAGCGATCCGCTCAGGAGCGACCATCGAGATTGCGGCTAAATGCGGAGGGATCTCTAAGTCGACTCTTTACACTTGGCTCGCTCAGGGAGAGAAGGACCGTAAACCGGATTATTTAAAATTTGCCAAAAGATTCAGAGAGGCAGAATGTCAGGGAGCCCTCGATGCTCTGACGACAATACACTCCTCAATCACTCAGGGGGATGTCAAATCGGCTATGTGGCTCCTATCGAGACGACATGGATATAAACCGGATACGACACACGAGACGATAGAGATCAAATCCCAAAATAAAAACAGCAAACCTCTCGACTATAGGGAGATCCTCAGGACGCAGATTGACGAGCTCAGGGAAAGCATGGCGAAAGCGAAGGACTCCGGATCATGGCAGGCATACGCAGCCTTACAGAGACAGATGGTCTCTCTCCTGTCAGAGCTCAGAGCACTAGACGCAGAGGAGGGAGCGATCGATCAATACGACAGCATGACAGATGATCAGGTCCTCTCTGAGATCGTGAATACGATTATCGCACTCCCTCCAATCCTGAGGCAGAGAGTCGAGTCCGACCTGAGGAGCCTCGTCGGATCTAACATTGTGTCATTCAAATCCGGATCTTGATATGTGGGATGATTTGAGAGACTACAAAATATTAGAGGGAGACTGTATCGAGATGATGAGGACTCTCCCCTCTGACAGCATAGACGCAATCATCACAGATCCGCCCTATGGCTTAGGATTTATGAATAAAGATTGGGATGCCTCTGTCCCCGGTGTCGATTGGGCGAGGGAGTGTCTCAGGGTATTAAAGCCGGGTGGCCATCTCGTCGCTTTTGGTGGGACTCGGACTGTGCATAGATTGACGTGTGCAATTGAGGATGGGGGATTTGAGATCCGAGATATGTTTAATTGGATCTACTTCTCAGGATTCCCAAAAAATCTCGACATCTCAAAACAATTCGACAGAGAGGCAGGTCTCCTCGGGATTGAAGGGGGATCTTATACAGATAAAAATAATCCGAGGTTTGTCATGACTCCTCCGACCGATCCTCGAGTCTATGTCCCTCCTGAGCCTCAGTCTGAGCTCGCTAAACGATATAGAGGATATGGGACTGCACTCAAACCCGCAATTGAGCCGGCTACACTCGCACGAAAGCCCCTCGAGAAAGGTCTCTCTGTCGCTCGTAATGTCGCAAAGTGGGGGACAGGAGCCATCAATATAGATGCGTGTCGTTTTGCTTTTGGTGATCCATGTTGGGTAGGTCCTGACAATCGAAAAGCAGGATGGGGAGGAAGGCAGGGATTTAAATATACACATATGCAATGGGACAGAGAGGACATGTCACCAATGCATCATAATAGAGGATATTGGCCTGCAAATATTTATCAATGCTCTAAGCCCTGCCGATCTGAGAGGGAGAGAGGACTCGAAGATCTCCCAAAAAAATCAGGAGCGGAGATCACAGGACGAGAGCCTGACTCCGCAGGATTAAAAAACGCAGCATCGGGAAAGGGGATCACGACTCCTATCGCAAATCACCATCCGACAGTAAAACCTCTTAAACTCATGAGATTTTTATGTCGATTGCTAGGGACGGAGAAGGGGAGTACTATTCTCGATCCCTTCTGTGGATCTGGGACGACAGGATGCGCAGCGATCCTCGAGGGATATGATTTTATCGGTATAGAGAGAGAGTCTCAGTATATCCCAATCATAGAGGGGAGACTGAGCTGGGCTCGTGAAGAGTATAAACGAGAGAATGCTCAATTAGGACTTTTTGAGGAGGCTATATGACAGATGAGCCGACAGATCACGAGCGACTAGAGGCTCGAATATTGGACGGAGTGACTAAGGTCGACAGGGGATCTCGTATCCTCTCCGATCTCGTAGTCTCTCTCGATTCTGCGAGGTCAGAGCTGCGGAATATTATCTCTGCATATCGGACTCAGGTCTCAGAGTCAGAGATAGACTCTCTCCTATATGCAATCATACGAGATGAGGCTCTCTCCCTGAGGGACATATTATTTGCGTTTGATATGACAGAGGAGGACTATCTCAGATGCACACAGAGACTAAACGACAGGAGGGGAGGATGTTAGAAATATTATTGGTGATCGGAGGTTTGATTGTCGGAGCCGGGGGAGCTCTCCTCATGACACAAAAAAAGTCTCCCTCAGATGATACGACCTCTCAGACTCAGCAAGAGGTTATCAAACAGCTCACAGATCTCGACGTAATAAAGGAGGTCTGCACTCCGGATAATATCACAGATGCCGAGAATCGGCTCCTGTGTCGTGAGATGACATGTCTCGTCTATAGCAGAGGGATAGACTCTCAGACCTCAGGAGCGACCTGTGAGGAGATCTCAAATATCGCTAACACAATCTCGATGGTCAATTATTGCAAGGCTCAGACCTCAGAGGGCTCTCTGTGCTACGAGCTATTTTGGAGACGTAAATAATGAGTCTCTGTCAGATGGCGAAAAAGCTCTCGTGGCTCCGCAAAAAAAGCGACAACGATCCGCTCGTCTATTTTTGCCCTACTCCCCCGCAGAAAGCATATTTAGCCGACCCATCCCCAATCAAGGCACTCATAGGAGGGAATCAAGTCGGGAAAACTATAGCGAGTTGCGCCCTATTGCTATATCATTGTCTCGACAGACATCCCTATCTCAGGACGGATCCCCCTCCGATCGAGGCATGGATGATTACTCACTCTCACGAGCAATCTCGGACGATACAACAGAAATTATATGACATGATACCAAAAGATGAGCTGGATCCCTCCTGTGAATTTGTGAGAGGAAAGGGCTTTAGGGGATTGGCTCCTCTCGTCAAATTTCGAAATGGTAGCATCATACGCATAAAAACAGCCAATCAGGGCTTAGGATTGGCCTCTGCTAGTTGCTCTCTTGTAGTGGTAGACGAGCCGGTCGATATTGCTACGTACAACGAGATTATAGCTCGCATATCCAGAGGGGGAGCGGGTGGGAAACGTGGGACCCTTGCGCTCTCTCTGACTCCTGTCGGGGGAGTGGACGTCTCATATCTCAGAGATCTTATCGAGAGAGGATTGATCTCCGCACATCGAGCCCCTCTGACAGTCGAAGCGACTACTCCGATCGGACTCCCTCAGGGATACATCCTGAGTCAGGAGCAGATAGATCGCATAGTCGAGGGTTATCTCCCCTATGACAGAGCCGCTCGTGTAGAGGGATCTTTTGATGTCGCTCCTCAGGGAGTGATCTTCGAGAATTTTGAGGACGAGATGATCTCCTCACAGCCTGTCCCAAAAGGGGGAGACTATAGATTCTGTGTCGGCATCGATCATGGCTCGACCCCCGGCTCTCAGGTCGCAATCCTGAGCTGTATAGACATGAAAGATCCGCAGAATCCCCGGGTCTATGTTCTCGGGGAGTATGTCTCAGGACAAGCTCCCCCCGAGCACCATGCACAGGCAATTCTCGAGATGCTCAAAAATTACGGAGTAGATCCAAAAATCTGCAGATGGACAGGAGACGGAGAGCACAGAGGAGCAAATCAATATAGGATGTCAAATATCCTCCTCATGAGAGCATTTGAGAGCATCCTCGGGTATCCCCCTCGCAATCTCCCTTGGACAGTCCGACAAGCGATAAAAAAGCGTCACTCCGTCTACTTTGGCGCATCACTAATACACGCAATCATGTCACGTCGTCATTTTTGGATCCGTCCTGAGTGCAGAGAGACGATAAAAGCGATCCGCTCGTGGACTCTGAGCAAATCTCAATCCGTAAACAGTCGCAATCCCTCAGGGCACAAAATAGATGCCCTGAGATATGGATTATTGCCTATACTAGACTATAGAGTTACTATTCCAAAAAATATCAGGGTGTTCTAATGTATTCCTCCCCCATCCCTCCTAAACCGACAGCCCCATCCGATGTAGAGCAGAGGAGATGGGATCATACAGCACTTAGACGCAGGATGTTAACCGGACTGTGGGAACAAGATCTCGAGGATGAGCTTCTCAGACATCTCCCGACCGATAGGAGAGAGGCTCTCGGAGTCTCTGACATGTCATTTAATGCATTTGAGCAGGTCACTCGACAGCTTGCCGTCCTATATCATACTGAGCCGGGAGTCTCTCATGAGGGAGACATCTCTGAGCTCGTCGGACGTAATGGATATGTGACACGAGCCGGATATTTTCAATTGATGCAGAGAGTCCAACAAATGACACTCGGACTACGAGAGATGTTTGTGAGAGTCGATGTCGCTCCTCATGTCCCCGGGGGAGTCGCTCGATTGCCGGGTCTATGTTTCAGATCTGTCTCTCCTGATTTTGTGATCGCTGCGGCTTCTGAGGATGCTCCGGATATACCTCTCTATTATCAGGAGCTCCGACTGAGGATGCATCCCCTCAATCCTGAGGAGGCGAGATGGACGTGGGACATCATAGACGTGAGAGATCTCAATAATCCTCTATTTGGTATTTTTGAGGCGACTCCATCAGGAGGGATCGGGAGAGATCTCAGTCCTGACTATATGGGACACGAGGCAATGAGAGGAGAGGCCTATCCCTATCAATCTCGAGATGGGATCCCCTATCTCCCTGTCGTTTTATACCATGCAGAAAAAACCGGCTCTATGTTTAATGCTTTCGACATGTCGGCTCTCCCCTATGGGACCCTGAGCTCGGCAGTTCTGGGATCCTTCTATGTTCATTGTGTGAGGGATAACTCGTGGCCTCAGAAGTACGCAGTCGGTGTCTCTGTTCAGGGGTTAGAGCAGGTAGAGGGAAATTTACTCGGTCGCAGATCTGCGATATCTACCGATCCCTCGTCGATCCTCATGTTTCAGTCCGATCCCGACATGACAGGACAACCCCTCCTCGGCAGTTTTACATATTCAGATCCTCAAAAATTGCTCGAGAGTATCTCTGCGTATGAGTATAGATTCTCGACGGCAGCTGGGATCTCTGCGGATGTGATACGACAGAGCGGGGATCCGAGATCCGGATATGCTCTCAGTATATCGAGAGATGGTCAGAGGACGGCATCTGTCAGACTGGCTCCTCAGATGAGGAGAGGGGATGAGGAGATGATGTCCCTCTGTGCTATGCTATGTAATCGTTTTCTAGGGACGTCCCTCCCTGAGGATGGGTATAGAGTCAAATATAACTCTCTCCCCCTCTCTCCTGACGAGCTAAAGGCTCAGAGAGAGGATGTCGTACAAAAACTCTCGGCAGGATTGATAAGTCCTATCGATGCACTCAAAATATTAAACCCAGATCTTGACGACATAGAGGCACGTCGAGAATTGGAACGTATCCGCAGAGAGCGAGCGGAATTTAGCCTCTAAAGGAGATTACGATGAATGAAATAGAACATGAGGGAAAAACCTATATCCTCAAATCACAAATAGAAAGTATCATAAAGGAGCGAGTCGGAAAGGTCGCACAGAGAGCGACAATCGCAGAGGAGGCACTCGCACAAGCGGAGAGTCGACTCGAAAAAGCCGAGAAGGCGATGTCCTCAGTCGACATTCTGAATCAGCAATTATCCGACATGCAGACCAAATTAAACACAGCCGAGCGGAGATTTGAGAGATATCAGTCAATCTCTAAACATGGCCTCACAGATCCGGATTTGATAGAGGCGATCGAGTGGTCTTATGAGAGATCTCAGAAGGGAGCCTCAGAGAAAGAGAGACTGACTCTGTCAGATTGGCTCGATACTCAGGTCGAGAATCCCGATAAAGCCCCTCTGACTATCCGTCCACATCTGCGAGCCCTGAGAGAGGTCGTCACGTCCACAGAGGATCCTCCCGTCCCTCAGGAGGTCAGTACACAGGCACAGATGGCAGAGCTCGAGAGAGCGACTCCCCCTCGCACAAATAGCGGAGCCATCCCCTCTCCTGACTCTCCGAGTTTTCTCGACAGAGCTCTGAAAGATCCGGATTTTTATGCAGCTAATAGAGACAAGGTCATCGAGGCTTGGCGACATAGACAGAGACGACAAGGTTAACATGACATGGCGTTTCGATTTGCATTTATCAATCCTCCCTCAGGAGGCTCGGACGATATGAAAAAAGCCAATGTCACCTCTCAGATCAACGGAGAGAGGACCTCATTCACTGTCCCCGAGAATTATCAGTCCGGATCTCTGCGAGTATATTACAACGGAGTGAGACAAGTTGTCGGGGAGCATTTTTCCGAGGTTAACGAGAATACATTTAGTTGTAATTTTACTCCCCAGGTCGGAGATTTTTTGACTGTGGATTATATTAGGAGCTCATGACATGGCGACAAGAGATTATCAATCTATAAATATCTATCCTGCCTTTAAGACATTTACTGTCGGAGATGCCGCTTGTGATGAGATACTATTGCCCTCAGCATGCAATCAGGTCTCTGTCGGATGTGAGAGTACAAAAATATATATAGCTCAAAACGGATATAGTGAGGGAGACGACATTGACACGACAGATAACGCATTTGTCCCGGCATCGAATTTTCTCATCATGAAACTCGGAAAGGGCAAAAATCGGACGAGCTCTATTTTTATACAAAGCTCGTCCGGAAATGTTAAGGTTCATGTAATATTAGAAGAAATCTAGATTTTTAAAATTTGAGACTACGACAAATTAAACATGTTTATCGGAGATTAAAAACCTATGGGTTCAGTACAAATTAAAGGCGATCAGATTGCCAATTCGGCAATTGTAGCCGCCAAAATTGCCTCGGCTGCGGTCGGCACATCCGCCCTCGCAGATTCGAGTATTACCTCAGCCAAACTCGGCTCAGGCTCAGTCACATCCTCAGCTATAGCGACAGGAGCTCTCGACACTGCGTCATTTTTTGCAGCCGGTGTTATTGCCACAGCAGCCCTCGCCAATGATGCGATCACTGCCGACAAGGTCGGAGATGGCGAAATTTCAACATCTGCCCTTGCGAGCCTCTGTGTCACCGAGGCTAAATTGGCCTCAGGAAGTGTCACAAGCAGCAAATTAGGGACAGGCTCAGTCCAGACCGCAG
>Ga0208899_1000463_pt1 | contig 30296 bp, 36 predicted proteins | sample VirMetDEL_Nov_24_FD_184518 | JGI IMG/M metagenome (GOLD analysis project Ga0208899, IMG submission 184518) | Aqueous microbial communities from the Delaware River and Bay under freshwater to marine salinity gradient to study organic matter... | ecosystem: Environmental > Aquatic > Marine >... | reverse complement strand
TGTAAGTCATATCCTAAGTATCTTTTTCTAGCATTGATTTGTTTTTGCCTAATATCCCAACCTAAAGATATTAATCTTCTCATTTCCCTTGTATATTTTGCATGTGGTGCCATTTTTATTCTTCCTCGTCCCAATCTTCTTCATCATCTTCGTCATATCCGCGCATAAATGCCTCTTCTTGAGCAGTTATTTCGTCAGATTCTACCAACTCAGTTAGATCGTACGAATTATAAATATTAGGTTCTGTGTCATTCATAGACCTAACTCCTTTAACTTTTGATCAATTCTATCCATACTTTCACTACACTCATCGCATGCAGTAAGCAGGTTACTCATACATTTCTCACAACTCTCCTCTTTTTTCATCATTTAACCTCTTTTTTTAATAAATTCAAGGGAGGGCTACCGGGGAGGTAACTATCAAGGAAAAACCAGTAGTATGTGGCAACCCTCCTATCTTGTCTATTGTTTTTGTTTTAGGTCTCTTACTTGCCTTTGAAGCAACTTTATTGTTTTTTGTTGTAGGTACATCTCTTTTCCCATTTCTTTCAACAATAGCTCTATATGGCCTACAGATTCGTTCAATATTTCTACTTTTCTATCTAAGGCCATCTCAACTCGTTGAGCATGGTAATATCCAGTGTCTTCTTTCATCATATTTTTTCTCCTGCACAACCTGCACAGGCAACACAGGGTTTTTCAAATAGTATAGAGAGTAAAGAGTCGGCTCTTAGGTTAAAATACCCCTTGCACCCTGTGCAGCCTGTGCAGCTAATCATGTTTTATCTCCAATTTACCAATTAAATATGGTATTTTTAGTTTAATTCCACTCCAAATCCAAACTCTATCACTATCCAATGTAGTTTGACCACTACTTGCACCATAATTTCCTTCCAAAATTCCCTTAATCCACTTACTTGTGCATGGTTTTAACTCAAATCTTTTACAATATTGGCTATATGCTGCACTCAAATCCTTCTTAATTACGTAAGAGTCATAATCTTCTTCAATGCAATCCATGCAAAATGCCATGAAACTGTCACTTTTTCTAATCCAAATGTCTCTAACCATCTTAGTAGTGTTTTTTGAACTAAAATCGCCAGAATCTAATAGCCTTTTTAACCCGTCTAACGCCCAAATCAGTAAACCATCCATTTCTTCTTTACTGGTGATTTTTTTAATTATGCTTGGATCAGCTAATTTATATAATCTAAACTCCTCATCACTTAATTTTCCTTCTTTGTGCTCCTTAACCATTACATCGTATTCTTTTTGAAGTCTAAACTGAAATTTGAAGTCCAATATAATCCATCTATTGAAAAACGCATCTGTTAAATCTTTACTTTTGGGAATTGTGTTTGCACTAAAGATAAATTTTGCAAAATTTACAAACGTAAGCGGAGTATTGAATTTTCTTTTTACCGTTATTTCATCGTGACCAGTCAAACTTTTAAATGGGCCCGTCTCATTTAAGCTCTCATCACTAATATCTCCTCCAATGTTTACCATTTTTCCAAATAGTGAATCAATATCAAATGCTGTTTCATCACATAATCTTTTTAATGGCATGGCACTGCAATTTTCTGCACCAAGAAAAGTTTTCAAAAGTTCAATGGTCTTTCCTTTACCATTTCTTCCATTCCCTGTAAGCATAAATGCCTTTTCAAACTTATAGTCCCTTAACATGCAATATCCAAAAAGTTCTTGAAGAACTAAGATACTTTCTGCATCAATTATTTCTGAAAAAAACTGCTTGATTGCTTTGCAGTCAGCACCATCAACATACTCGCAATTAAGTTTAGTGAAATGTATTCTTTCAGGACTAAAAGGCGTAATCTCCCTAGTGATAATATTTAAAATTCCATTTTTTATTGGTACTTCATAGGGGTTTGAAACCTTCATAAATTTAGTTTCAGAAATGAATGTGTCAACTTCCAATTTATGAATTACTTCATTTTCTAAAAAAATGTTGTAACCCTGTCCAAATAATTCCCTTATAATTTCTCTAACATAAGATTTGCCTTCCGGGACATATATCCCATCTTTATATATCCACATATTCGTTTTAATATCGCTTCTAATTGTGTAAATATGCTCTGTATTTTTTATGTATTTTACTGCGCATTCTGTGGCCTCTCTGTTATTTTTCATCAACAAACAAGTGATTATTTCATTCTTTGCCAGTTCATGCTGATTATCTTCTTCAGATTGTACTAATTTTTCTTTTTTTAGTACTAAATCATTTATTTTTGTTACTTCTGGAGTTTGCTTTTTTCTTCTAAGTATTTCTCTAACGCTTACATACTCCGCACCTGGATTATTTAATTCTTGAACCTCTACTTCTTCAAACATGTGAGGTATATGTCTTTCTTCCCAACCCATGAAATAAATACTTTCATTCGTGAAATATGTACCAATCGGGAATTCTTTTAGAAATACTCTTTGATGGCCATGTCTAGTACTAAATGGTATTATGTTTTTATAATATTTTAGTTTTGGTCCAAAAGAATCTCCAACTACCTCTTTCTCGGTCACGCCCTATTCCTCTTTTTTTACTTGGACCCTTGAAATCCAGACTTGTAACATTTCACCTTCTTTTAAATCATGTACTTTCACACATTCTCGTGGAATTGTAAAGCTTAAAGAACTTCCATGCTTTATTATCTCCCTTTTGAATGAGTCATCATATAATTGTTCTATTTTTTCCATTTATTCACCTCATAACACTGAATAACAAGCAATCGCATAACTGATATATAAACATTATTACCATTGGAAGATAGTTAAAACTGCAATAATAAACAAATTTAAAATGACATTCTCTACCCACCAAAGTAGGTGGTTTCCAAAAACAAAAAAATGGTAAAAACAAAAGATAGGAACTTTACAGGTCAGAAGAAATTGGGTGATTTCAATGCTTGAAATCAACAAGATACATCAAGGGGATTGTCTTGACTTGATGAAAGATATTCCTGATAAGTCAGTTGATTTAGTGATAACAGACCCACCTTATCTAATGAATTACAGGAGTAATAGAAGGGTGGTCAAAGATAAATTTAAACATATTGCTAATGATGTTGATTCTGAAGAATTACTTATTCGTTACTTTGAGGAATGCAAAAGAATACTAAAAGAAAATAGTGCGATATATTGTTTTTGTTCATGGCACAAAATAGATTTCTTTAAAAAAGAAATTGAAAAACAATTCAAGATAAAAAATATTTTGGTTTGGAATAAAAACAATCATGGAAGTGGCGACTTGAAAGGAAGTTATGCACCAAAGTATGAATTTATTATTTTTGCACACAAAGGAAGAGCATTACACAAACAAAAAAGAATACCCGATGTTATTAATTGTGCAAAAATAGATTCTTCTAAACTAACCCATCCAACAGAGAAACCAATAGAGTTGTTAAAGATTTTTATTAAAAACAATTCTGAAAAAGAACAGATTGTCTTTGATGGTTTTGCAGGTACTGGTTCAACATTAATAGCGAGTAAAGAACTTGAACGTAAATATTATGGTATTGAGTTAGATGTTGAGTATGTGAAAGTCGCACAACAAAGAATTAAGGAGGTCGCAAGGAATCAGAAAGCAATTATGCAATACTTAAAAGACAGATGAGGATTGCATTAAACATTTGCACTGCTTGTTCTAAGAATGAGGCGGAAAATAATCATACTTGGTGCATAAACTGTTCTAAAAAGTACAGAAGAATTTAAGAAAAACCCCCAAAAGCTTACAACATTGGCGCAACGTTACCTTTGGGGGCGAGGTATCCCTGTTGGATTGCAATTAAGCGTCTATTCTTTCTGCAAAGTCTTGAAGACCTTTGAAAAAACTTTTAGCTCTCTTTTTAGCTGTCTTTGCTCCAGGAGAGTTTAATACTTTCTTAGTTTCAGTAATAATATTTTTTTTGGTTCTAGCCTTTAATGACTTGATTTCTGCCTTAAGTTTTCTTTCAGCTCGAATCATTTCATTTTTTTTCTTTTCGGCAGCTTCTTTTTTCTTAACAAGCTGTATTAACTTTTGTTTTTCCATTTGAAGTTGTCTAATTTTTGATGATACCATTATTTCTTTCTCCTTATAGTTTTACGTTTAGAAATTGTCCGTTTAGTTTTACGTTTATTAGTTGCCCTTTTAGTTTTAGGACGTAATTTTATGATCAGTCTTCTTAGTTGTAGTGAACTCACGACTCCAGCAGTTGCTAGTCCAGGTCTTAAAGATTTTCTTGCGACCAAAATTGCTCGCTTGGAAGAAACTCCTGGTTTTAACTTTACTGCACCGACTGGATTTTTCCCAGTCTTTTTTCTTATTAGTAGATATTTGGTTGTCATATTAGTTCACGAACACATAAAGTATATATTTGTTTGTAAAATAAAAAAAATCCCCCGTTTTAAGGAGGCGATGTTGTTTCCGTCTCAGTTCAGTTTTTTCTAAACATTCCAACGATAATCTTACCAACTAGTGATAATACGATTACTGCCATAAATGTTCCGAAAATTGCCAAACCTGCGATGAAAGCATCTGCGGTTGTGTTGTCTACAAGACCTGTGTCTTGGTAACCTTGTACTACTGCAAGACCTGTTAAGGTGATTGCTGCTAGACTAACTACTGCGATTGCACTTCCACTCATGTTGTCAATACTTGCCATTTGTTTTAACCTCCATAGTTAATCCTATAATTAGGGCATTCCAGTATATAAACTTGTGTCAACACGTATACACTAACGGTCTTTTATGGCCCAAATTGTGGTTGCCAATAGGATCGTCAAAATCGGGAATACAAAGACTTGGGCATCATTAATTAATCCAATTACCTCACCATTATAAGTCATAGTTACTGCTCTAAGAATCAGACCTAGTATTGACATTGCAGTACACGCATAAAGTGCATTGTTTAGTGGTTGATCTCTCATTTTTTGTGAAGCCACGAATAAAATTATCCACATAATCCATAACATTACAAAGAAAAAATAACCACCAAAAATTTCATAATTGATTAAAATATAAAATTGGTCAATGCCAGTGCTATTACCTATTGCATTAATTACTTCAATTGATGCGTTGCCAGTACCATTTATTCCTACCATTATAAGTCACTCCTCAAGTATGCACTTAATAAGATGAAAAAGACATATACTGCAATTAGTGTTGAGATTCCAGCTATTGCGTATGAAGGTATAATGCTTCCACCGTAGTATGATACTATAATTGTTAAAATTGTGAATGGTGCAGTCAATAGTCCAGCAAATATTTTAGCAAAACCTATTGCTGAAGCAGACAATCCTCCCAATACGTCGAAAGGAGTATCTCCTGCTGTAAGTTTAACAATTCCTTCCTGAATGCCATTTATACCTTCAATGAGATTCATTTCTTTGAATTGTTGCAAAATGTTCCCGTCAGTCAAGTTATAAACACTAATGTTTGTTATAGACTGATTCTGTTTATCTACAAAAGAATACGTATCATCAAAACCATCGTAAACGCTTACAAATGCCAAGACTAATAGGCTAAATATTACTAGTGAACCAACTCCGTGTCTTAATAATTTCATCTGCTCACTCCCACACTCTGTGTTCTGGCTGCTATGAACGATAATGTGATTAAACCCACGACGAGCATACCCACAAAGTACACATCCAGATTATTTGTTACATTCTCCCATATCATCCCAACTATAAATGTAAATGTTAATGCGATTTTAGTAAAAAGTTTCATTTTCTAGTGTACCTTCCTATTATTATTACTATCACCAGTATTGCAAGGGCTGATACGACAATATTGAATAAGACTGGAAGGATTCCAAGGAGCCACACAGTCACTAATCCTATGCCCAATCCAATTAATTGTATCTCTCCATCTCCTGCAAATAGTAATACCATTGCAGCCAATAAGAAAAAGATGGCAATTAAAGCTGAATACCCGAAAAATCCACCGTCAGTTTGTGATGCTGAAAAATTAAGTTGCTCATTACATTGAATGATGTTATTACCCTGTTTCAAATAGGCATCGACGGTATACTCATTTCCGTTTGAAGGGATTGTGACTGAGGTGTCGTAAGTTGCAGAAGTTTCACAAGAATCGTATATCACCGTTAATCCTGAAACTGTTGTCCTATATGCCCTAATACATCCTTGAACATCTGGACTGCTTAGTTCTGGGTTTGGACCCCATTCCATGGTGACTTCGTCAGTTCCAGATTTATATAAGTTACATTCGATGCTTGCAAGTCCAATTAATTGATCAATAGTGATGTCGTCAACATCTACAGAGAAAGATAGAGTAGTCTCACTTTCAACGTGACATCTACTCCATCCCGCAGGATCAGTATATACTACTCCTCCAATTACTACTTCATACCTGTATGTTTGAGTATACAATTGTATATTGGCAGTTGCAGAGCTGGAGATTATTGGTGCAGAAACTATTAAATCTTCAGACCCGTCAAGATTACATCTATAAACTTTCATTGTTCCGTCAATTGCACCAAAGTTAGTTGTTTGCCAAGTGTAACTGATTGTTGAAGAATCATTTATCGGAATCATAAATAAAGATAAATTTGAAGTTGGATTGTTGCTTAGTGAAATTGGATCTCCACTGTCTATGGAATAAACTCGTGTGACGTAGTCATCTTTTTCTAAGGTGAATGTTCCGTAACCATTCCAAGTATAATTCAAGATTGATGGACCAAGATTAGTACAAAGAACGCTGTTGCTCTCATTTACAAAAAGATTTGACTGTAAAAATGTAATAAGACCATCAGTGAGTGTTAAACTCATTCCGTTATCTACTGAAATTGGATCATCATTTACTTCATTAAAATATGATATGTTAAGTATTGGGTAGATGAGCGAGGCATTACAAACGCCAATCTCATATTCAAATACTTGAAATGTGTAATTTACTTGAGTTATGTCTGGATCAATTCCTTGCAAGGCAACCGCAGTAATGGTCAAAGTATAATTACCTTCGGGATATGAGCTTACATCCAAATCCATGTCATAACTGTATGGGTCAGTAATGTTTGTTTGATAAATTACAGTACTTATATTTGTGCTAATGTTTATGCTGTAAAGGTAAGGATGTGTAAGATTTATTTGACCTATGTAATTCTCAGCATTACTTAATACGATTGTTCCGTTAACCAAATTTGTAGTAACGTTAGGAGGGATTTCTGTTTCTTCTATTGAATAGTTGCTCCATGAGCTAACATTGTAAGTAATTCCATTTGCATCATTTGAAACAAAATCACATGAAGGTGTAGTCACATCAGTACAAATAACACCGTTTCTTCGAATAACATAAGGATCTATTCCGGGCAAATCAAAAGTAATTTGAGCACTTTTGTTAAACAAATCAAACAGTGGACTTGTTTCTTCAAGACCGATTGTTAAGTTTGTAAAATTGTAAGGAGAAGTGCTAATATTTTCATAGATAATTTCCAAACTTGCTGAAAAATTAAATGTAGTGTTAACACTGTTTCCATCTACCTCGTCTCTGTAGATTATATTTGTAGTAGATATTCCTAAAAATAAGTTCTCACTCGCAGCATTATCAAAAAAGAAGGTATTGATCAAGGTGGCATCAGTATCCCTAATCGTTAAACCGGTGTCTGAATTATTGCTCGCAGTAGCGTTTTCAATAACTAGGTAGCCAGGATTTGCAAATTGACCATTCACTTCAAGACCAACGTCTAAAGAATCACTAAAATTAGAATTAGTGATGTTGTTGGTGAATGTAGGACCATTATTATCATAGATCTTCATCCCATGAGTCCCAGCTATGGAAACATCATTTAAGTTATAGCTTTCAATACCACTAATATAAATTCCTTTTAATGCTGATGGAGTTCCATCCCAGTTGCTTACATATACTCCGTCCATCTCCAGGTGGTCTAGTGTAGTAAATACTATGTGAGATGAACCTGCATTATCTATTGAAACGTTTTGAAGATTAACAAAAGGATTAGTTCCAACCCATGAACTGCTCATTCCCAAATCATAATTGGTAATGTTTACATTTTTGATGGTAGTATTAAACTGACTTAAAAAAAATGCATTTTTGGTGAATGCACCGGTTCCATTAATGTTATATCCATTTCCTTCAAAAGTTATGTCGTCTGCTTGCACTCTAAAACAATTGTCGGATTGTCCTACATCATTAAGCAAATTGTATGTTGCACCGGCCACGGTTAAGTTATCACATGTATTTAAGTCAATTGCATTTACACTAACTGAAAGTAAAACTGCTAAAATACTTAAAATTAATATGTGTTTAAAATTCATTCTACAAACTCTCCCCCTTCAGAAGGTTTTTTAGCATACAAGGTGATACTTCCTATTATTATGCATGCCAGCGCTATCCAATGAAGGTTAGTCGTAATTGCAATCATTTTTGGAAAATATATTTCTACTGCCGAAATAGTTGGCTGAGAAACAAATTGTATAAACACATAATTGTAAATGTAACTTGTGAATCCTAAAAATGCACCAAGGACCAGCGTGACTATAAAAAAAGCTGGAGCAGTATTCAACTTAAAGCTGGTCAGACCAATTCCTACAAGCAATATTATTACTAACACCACTGCAATCGTGTCATATATTTGTATTGCATTGATGAAATCCTCACCCGTTTCTTGGATTTGACCAGACCAGATTCCTGCATCAGTGAATGCCGTTTGAAATCCAAGCATCAATACCATTGCAATCATAGTAGTCACTGCAAATGCAAAAAGTACTGCGGTAACGGTAAAATAGTTTTCAATCTGGCCTTTATTGTTCATAATCTGATAAACTCCCTTCCAAATAGTTTTTCGGCATCTATATCATTTGCAATTATTTTTGTGATCTTTGCAGTGGTTGGAGGCGTCTTTCCCTCAAGAATATATTTTGCTCTCACCATGTTAACTATTTTCTTAAAGTCTTGGTGTGCACGAATTAAAGATGTCTTGTTACTCATCTTCTATCCCTCCACTTTACTTCGTCATCATGGTTGGTTCCTTGACTCATAATTCTAAGAGTCATCTGAACTAAAGCGATCATTCCAATTCCAAACACTAAAATTAATACAATTGTGAAGTTAAGATTTAGGAAGGACACTAGACTCTCGTTAAGTTCCTCTTTTAATACAATAAATAATACGGCTGTTAATTCAATCAGTGCCACACCGTAAGCAAAGACTTTTACTATTGGCCCTTTACTAAAAAATCCAAAAATTCCAAATGCTGCTATTACGGCAATAAATGCTATTACTATTCCAATCAAATCTCTAAGTCCTCCGGTTGTAAACTCATCATATACAAATCCACTTGTGTCATCTTCCGCCCTAACATAATATGTAGTTCTTCCCTGTAGTAATTGTGCGATTGCCAAATCAACCGAGTTATCAATTGATCCATCAAACACTGTACTGTTCACATCATAAAATGTGATGTTGTCTGTGCTTATTTGAACAGTTACGTCACTTGTTGCATTCTCCCATCCAAACCTTGCAAATGTTTCCCCTGCTTCAATAATTTCAAAAGTGAAATCTGATATGATGCTGATAGAGAGGTTTGCAGTTACTGAGTTTGAAGTATAGTTTTCATTTCCAGTTGTATTAAATACGTAAGTGTAAATTCCATTGGCCAGGGAATTAACATCAGGATTTGAAACGGGTGTTCCATCTCGGTACAAGTTGCAGATAAGTTCTGAAGGACAATTAATGCCACTTACGTTAGTTTCAGTTCCATTTGAAACTGTAAATCCTGGTGATGCTGATAAGGCAATACTTGGCGTTCCCTGATTTACTATGACTGTTGAATTAGATTCACTGCTAGTATAGTTTTGACTTGCTGTTACATTAACTACGTAAAAGTAAGTTCCAACTGCCAAAGGTGTGGAAATGCCATTTTCTACTGTTACATCAGTACCATTTCTATATAAACTTAACGATTGTTCTGCGTTGTCGCAAGTCCCATTTACTAATATTTGAGTTGGATAAGTTACTGGACTGTTAGTTGCCAAACTACAATTACCATCTGCTTGATTAATTGTATAGTTAAAAGTTCCAGTTTGATTTGTGTTTCCAGCAGTATCGTTGGCAAACCATTCATAATTGTAAGTTCCCACTGCCAAATCGGAAATTGTAAAATTGTAAACTGGGCCACCAGTAACTGTATAATTTACTCCATCAAATTCAATGGTGACAGTATCTACACTTACATCGTCTGTCCAAGTACTATTAAATTCATAAACTTGTCCCAGACTGTATGCAATTGGATCAGTAGGATATTTTGTTAAATTCGAGTATTGAGGTGAATTAATATCAATCAAAAAGGTGACATTAGCACTCCCAATCTGATTAAGACTATCATTTGCATAAACTGTTATAGTATTGCTTCCCTCTTCCCAAATAAGAGTAATATTTGGAGTGAAAGTATTATTTGTTAGTCCAGAATTATTTGTGTACCAATAATTGCTAATATTTGTTAAGTCTGTTGTCGATACGTTTAAGTCAATTGATAGAGTGGCATAGCTAATATTCATCGGGGAACTGATATTGATTATTGGTGCAGAATTATCTACTAGGATAGTTATTTGGTCGGAACCATTTAATGAAGGAGAAGTTTCATTTTCGATAGATAATACAGTTATGTTCCAATATCCGTCAGAAACACCAGTAGTATTCCAGGTTGTACTTAAATTTTCTGTTGCTAAATTACTTGCAATATTAACTGTAGTAGTCCCATTAGTTGCAGTAACATTTGTAAGTGTGGCGTCTAATTGCGAGTCTCCAATTGTCCAATTTATTGTAATTATTCCATTTTTGATAGTATTGTTCTCAGGATTGGTAATTAAAACAATTGGCGGTGTGTTGATGGTGGAAAAGTCGAAGCTTTTAACTTCAAATGTGTTCAAAGATTCATCAGTAATGTTTAATGTTTGTCCTGCTTCAACAATGACGTACATTGAAATATTATAACTATTTCCTTGGATCGGACTATCTGTACAAACATGAAAAATTCCAACATTCGCATAATCTGAATTACTCAAGGTGGTTCTTTCTTTTGTAGAATTGCACCCAATCGTGGAGTTAATTACGACAGTTGGAATTTGGGTACCACTTGTCGATTTCATTCCAATAAATCCTGAAGTAAATAATGAATCTCCCATACCATCAAAAGTGATAATTTCATTTGTAATTAGATGAGTACCTGCACCGAGTGCAATCTCATTAGTATAATTTGAAGAACTGTTTGTTGTTGAGACTGAATTAATTGTGTTTCCATAAATATCACTCATATCAAACTCAACAAGGGACCCATTTACACCTATTTCAGCACCAGTAGTTGATAAGCAGTCTAAACTCAGATTATGAGAACCTTCTGTTTCGTTGTCAAGATAAGTAAGCGTAACGCTCCCAGTATCACTAGAATCAGACATAGATCGCGTAATGAATGGAGAGTAATGTATTGAATCATGTGATAATCTGCACGCGACTATTGTTGCAGCAGAAGAATTGATGGTAAATGTGACGGCTTCATAAGTTGGAGAATTCACTGTTTTTAATACACTAAAGTTTGCCACACTTTGAAGAGTAGTTGAACTTGTTTGTCCAATAAATGTTTGAATACTGCCATTTACAGGGGTATTAAGTTCTGTTTCAAATTTTCCTAAACTTGCATCAACATTATTTATTAAAATTGCTTTATTTGAACCAATCCGCTTATAACTAATTGTAATATTATTAATACCTGGATTTTCAATGGTGAAATTGGACACCGAAGATGATGAACGCACTACCTCTTGACCGGCAGACCAAGAGATTGTTGCTAACTTCTTCTCAAAAACTTGAATTCCGTTTACGCTTACATTCATATAAACATCGTTATTTCCATTACCAGCAGCTGCATTTCTTATATTTTGGGAGGTCATCAAAATAAAACTCTCATTAAATGTTGAAGTATTAAATTCAGTTACTGAAGCAATAACGTAGCTACTTGAACTAAAAGTAAGTTCTGGAATGGTTAAATGAACTTTAAGAAGTGAAGTATTAAATGGGATCACACTTAATAATATGCTATCTTCAGCATTCGAATAATTTTCATTACCAGTAGTATTAATTGTTAAATTATAAGTTCCTACAGATAATAGTTGACTAAATGGGTTGCTCACTAAAGCACCGTCTAAATAAAGTGTCGAGGTTCCATAATCACATGTACCGTTGGCAGTTAAGTTTACAGAATATGTTGAATTTGAACCATTGACCGTACAAGAGTTTGATGCCTTACTAATATTTGCATAATAGGTTAGTGTTTGACCAGTATAATTTTCATTAGTAATTGATGAAACTGTAATATTATAATAACCTGCTGCCAAATCTTGGTCTTGATTATTCAATCCACTAATGTCAGTTCCATTCCTTGTAAGGGTTAGACTACCAAAATCTACTGAAGCACTAACGTTAAGATTGGTAGGATAAGAGATACTAAGATTATCAGCTACATCATTCAATAATAGAGTTACATTGTTATCTATTTTATTGACTACAAGAGTAAACGTGTCAATGCTACTATTAGCTGTATAGTTTTCCCCTCCAGTACTATTATAAATGTAATCATAACTTCCAGCAGCTAAAACGGTGGTATCTGGATTAGAAACTAGAGAACCGTCACGATATAAATTGTAAGTTACATCTGAATCTCCAAGATTACTTTCAGTTCCTTCAACATCACCAGAAGTACCATAATCAATTGGAGTAGTTCCAGCTAAAGAACCAGTTAAAACGGCTTTACTGATGTTAGCGTAGTAAGTTAATGTTTGACCTGTATAATTTTCATTAGTAATTGATGAAACTGTAATATTATAGTAACCAGCAGATAAATCTTGGTCTTGATTATTTAATCCACTAATGTCAGTTCCATTTCTCGTAAGAGTTAGATCACCAAAATCAACTGAAGCACTAACATTAAGATTGGTAGGATAAGTGATGCTAAGATTATTTGCCACTCCATTTAATAATAAAGTTACGTTATTATCTATTTTATTTACTACTAAAGTAAAAGTGTCAATACTTGAATTTGCTGTATAGTTTTCTCCTCCAGTACTATTATAAATGTAATCATAACTTCCAGCAGCTAAAACGGTTGTATCTGGATTAGAAACTAAAGAACCGTCACGATATAAATTGTAAGTTACATCTGAATCTCCAAGATTACTCTCAGTTCCTTCAACATCACCAGAAGTACCATAATCAACTGGGGTAGTTCCAGTTAAAGAACCAGTCAAAATAGCTTTGTTTATAGTATAAGTTCCACCTTCAGTGTTATTTATGTTTCCAGCAGTATCATTTGCAAACCAATTATAGTTGTAAGTTCCGGCCGCTAAATCCGAGATTGTGAAATTATAAACTCCTGCTCCTGAATCTGAAACTGAATAGTTTGTTCCATCAAAGTCTATTAACACCGTATCAATTGTTCCGCTACTAGTTACTGTTGCATTAAACTCGTATACTTGTCCAAAGATGTATGTTGCAGGATCAGTTGGAAACTCGGTAAGAGATGTCACGTCTGGAGGAGTAGAAGTACTAGACAAAATAGTTAAAGTACTACTATTAGTCTCATTACTACAATTGTTATAGTTACAGGCTTGTGTTCCAAAAGTCCAATTATCACCAATGGTCGTCTCAGAACTGTTCATTACGTCACCACCAAACCTTCCCGCTTGATAATGTTGAGAAATCTCTTCCTCTGTTAAAACCCGCTCGTACAATATAAATTCATCATACAATCCATTAGCTTGAGCTGCATTGTCATAACCTCCTGCAATTCCTATATCTCCACCAATATTAGTTCCGGTGTAAGTTAAGTTACTTCCTAATTGTTCTCCATCAACAAAAAGTCTAAATTGGCTATTAGCATCATCAAAGAGCCAAGCATAATGATGCCATTCGTTTTTACTTGGGCTATCAGCAATTGTGTTCCAGCCATTGCTAGCAGTATAGAACTGAATTTTGTTATTAGTGTTTCCATTAAATGCTAGAATTAATCTTCCTGATTCACTGTCCAGCATGTAATTAAATATGGTATCTGTATCAGTTATGTAAGCCCAGAAAGAGAAGGTATAATTTTGAACTGTGCTAGTGAAACCGTTTATGTCCATAGTGCCTCCAACAGTTGTGTTTAAGGCACCACTGATTTTTCCTGCACCTGAAGTAATTGTTGCTGCTGGAATTAACGTTCCATTTTGTGAACCGGCAAAATCATAAGCATCATTATCAAAGGGATAGTATAATGCTAATTTAGGATCATCTATCAAGACATTGGAGGCGTTTAGTGCCCCGTCTTTGTACCAATTGTACGTGTAACTTAGGTTAAGACCGTTAGTATCGGTTGCAGTAATGTAACTCGTTAGGTTAGCGTCAGTAGTGTTAAGAGGGTTATCGGTTGCGTTAAGAATCACTGAACTAATGGTGGGTATGGAGTCCACAGATAAAATCGTAAGGGGGGTGCTATTAGTTTCAGCACTACAAACATTTACATTACAAGCAATACCTCCTCCAATCCACACGTCATCAACAGCTGTTTGTGATGAATTAATTACGTTGCCTCCAAACCTTCCCCCTTCATATAATAGTTTTACTTCTTCTGCAGTTAACTTATCTTGAAATACTTGAACTTCATCAACAAAACCATCCATAGGCTCTCCGTTATTAGATGAGATTCCCATACTAAAAGGTACTGAAGTACTGTCTGGGTCTATAGCTCCTGCAGCAGTGCTTCCCACACTTTCTCCATCAACGTAACAGTACATGTTTGTACCGTCCCAAGTTAAAGCCATGTGATACCATCTGTTAAGATCTGGATCCGGCCCTTCAACCACTTTTTCTGCACCATCGTACACTCTACATTTTAAAACGGTTGAAGGGGTGCTTCCGAGTTGACCATAACCTACCATGGCCCAGCCTTCAAGGTCTATCATTGAACTGCCTGCTGGTTTAGATCGCATGTTAATCCATCCTGCGATACTTCCATTAGTGCCAACTTGACTGTTAGTGTAGGGATTGTTTGCGGTTTGTATGCCGTCACCTGTGCCATCTACTTCTCCGCTGCCTAATACTTTTCCAAAGGTTGAGTTTATTAGAGCATCATTAACGAGGGATGCGTTATCTGCACCTTTATAATCTGAAGAGTCATTGTTTAGTGGGAAGTAGGACAGTAAGTCTGAATCATTGATTAAAGCAGTTGTCCCGTTTAGTACGCTGTCTTTGTACCAGTTGTATACTGTTGTAAGGTTTAGGCTGTTAGGATCTGTTGCAGTAACGTACATAGTCAGGTTAGCGTCAGTAGTGTTAAGAGGGTTATCGGTAGCATTAAGAGTCACTGATGTAATTGTTGGAGTAACTCCCGTATTAAAAGTTTCAAAAGTTAAGTTCTGATTCAGACCCAGGGTAGGTGAATAGAAATCATTAGCGTCTGGATTGAATCTAATAGTGGGTAAAATGTTTGTAGTTGTATCATTAATTGTTACTTCTGCACCTTCAACATAACTTACATAATCAGTAGTGGTGTAAATTGCTTTACTCTTCACATACATTTCTTTAATTTCGGTAGGTGACAAACTTTTATTAAAATAATATACTTCATCAATTAATCCTTTAAATTCATTAAGGCCGTTACCTATGTCTGCAATTGTAAAGTCTGCAGCATCTTGATCCACTGTTCCCGGACTTGTTGCTGTATTCATCAAAACCCCATCTACATAGATTGCAACATGTGTGGAATTTGAAGTCCCAGTAATATGTGTCCAGGTGTTATTAAGTATTGAAGTAGGCGAACTAGTTGTATATACTGAACCGCTACTGAAGATTCCCATACGTGGAGTGAAGCTATTATCAGTGGCAGGATCAATACATACTTGCCAATTCCTATTAGTTACATCGTCCATACCGAAAGGACATTCAGCACTACTACCTGAAACGGGATCGCCCGTCCTTCTTATCCAGCCCATAATTGTTAATTCTGTGGGTGTTAAAGAAGCACTGGTAGGCACGCTGACCCAATCATTATTACCGTCAAAATTGAAAGTTTGATTAAATATTCCACTAGAATTATATCCTGCATCACCAGATAGTGTACCGTTATGAATGCCAGTACCATCATTAGGGGTTCCGTCTGCATGATAAGATGCAATTAAAAAATCATCCGTTTCATTATACCCATTACCTACTTCCCATTCACCATAGGCTATTGAGAAGTCAGTATTCAAATAAGTTTGTTGATCACCCGGGAAAGTTACATTAATAGTATTGTTGCCAGGAGTTATACTGAATTGCTTTAGTTCTTGAATTCCAGTATTTGCAAATCTAGCAGAAGTATTATCATATATTGCTGCTATCTCAGTTGCATTAAGAGTTCTATTGAACACCATAAGCTCATCAATTTGTCCACTGTAATCTGCAGTGGATAATCCGTCAATTGTTCCAACGAAAGTATTTGCACTGCTTGACGTTGTAATAAACGTGTCTGCTGCTGATTGGTTAAACACGCCATCCACGTAAACGCTTAAAAGTGTTGAGTTTCTTGTCACAAAAATATGTGTCCAAGTATCATCCGCACAATCAAAAGTCATTATTGGAGATGCAGCAGTACCCAATACTCTATACTTTGATGAGGTAGAGATGTCTAGATCAAAATTCAAGAAAGTGTTAGAACCTGTAGTTCGTTGATTGAAAAGGAATGTTGAACTATCTGTACAATCTGCTGTTTTAGCCCAGAGTCCATAGGATAAGTCTCCATCTAAATCGTTTAAAGTTGTACCACTTCCAAGAGAAACCCATTGAGAACTGCCATTAAGAGTTAAACTATTCCCATACAACCCAGATTCTGCCCCGCCACCAATATAAGTACCATCTATTTGTTCTGGACTGTAATCATAGGAAGTAACATTATCGTCCCGATCAAAGGTCAAGTAAAGCATTAAGTCTGGATCAGAAGTAGTTAAATGTGTGAAATTTCCTGGAGAAAAAGTCACATTAGTTAGAAGACTGTCAGTTTCCAGTACTTCTTGATTAAATGTGGGATCAATCGTTTTATTGCTTGTGAAGTAAACAATCCATGAATAGGTAGTGATGTTTGTTTCATTTTGGAAAGATGAAGTAGTTTCAAAAGTACAATTACTAATATTAGTTGAACAAATATCAGAATAGTCAATCTTCACCCCCAAATTACCACTTCTAAATCCTTTTTCATAAGTATTTAATTCACTGGTAAATTTGTATGAGTAATTTTTTAGAATGCCTGGGTTGTTGCTATCGTTTGCTCCAAACTTATTATTTCCCGGGTCAATCCAATAAGAGCCATTAACTGGTACGTTTGAATCATCGTAAAGGGTGGCATATACTGGTGTACCAGTACCGTTGTATACTACAATGTCTGCCAATACGTAAACATCAGAGGTCTTGCCCGCATGAAGTTCTTTTTTATTTTCTTGCTTTGCCGACTTAGTATCGTATTTGTCAGATTGCCAAAGATTAAAAATCCCTTTTTCATCTTTGACTTTTGTTTTAACTTCTTTAATTTCACCTTTTTCGTCAACAATCCACTCAACAGAATAGACTTCATCATCAGTATATATTATGTCTCCGTCAATGTAGGAATCAATTAAGGGATCATTTTGAACCAAAATGTATTCTTGGATTAGTGAAATGTCATCGTTATGTGAATCTAAAGCAAAAACTGAAACAGAAAGAATTGAAAGAAATAAAACTAATGTAATCATTTGAATTACATAGTTTTTTTTATTTCCCATTGTTGAATACGCTACTCGACACTTGGAACGTTCTTCTTAACTCCTGGTGTTGGAGCCGTTATTACTTCCGATTTAGTCGATCCTACTTTGATACTTTCCAACTCAACCTGCGTCTTACCAATTGATGCCATGTTCTGGCTCGCCAATTCTAATTTTTCGCTGACTTTTATGAAACCGTCAACTTGAACGTATGCAATCGCCACCAAACCAAGCATACATATTCCTGCAACAATCCAAGGAGTTATTGCCTGTAATATATCTTTTTCTTTTTGGAGCCTGTCCTTCCTTATTGCCATCTCACTTTTGATGAGATTTATTCTGCTGTGTGGAAGTGGATCAAAGATTGCTTCGCCACTTTTTTTATCATACCCCTTCATTAAAAGAGTACATCCACCTTTGTGAAGTAAAACACTTACTTCTTTTTTACCTTCACCCCAATACTCAACAACGTCACTTTCAACTGCTGGTGTTGTTTTGTTAAGTTTTTGAAGTCGATAAACGATTATGCCTTTTTCTTTTTCAACTTTTTCCAGTATGTCCTGGGCATAAGGACGCAAATCTTGAAGTCTGAGATTACTTACGACCTCACCCTTTGCAATTCTTGGAGCACGAACTCCATCCGAAAGTTGATACACTCTGGCATGCCAAATCTCTTTTTTGGGTCTAGTTTTTACCCAAATAAAGTATCCGCCAATACCGCCCACTACACATACGACAAAAGTCGCAATTACTAATCCAATCAGGTTTACCATTTTATATATTCTCCCATGTGTTACACATATATATATGTTTGCACATTTATTCGCCCAAAAACACCTTTCTTACTTTATCCATTGTTTTTGGTTTACTTTCTCGCCTCATCATCTGCTCTTGTGATTGAGATTGTCCGTTCGATGTTACGCTTTCATTTCTACTAATTGTAGTTCCGAGGAATTTAGTATATTTTCCATCACCCGCACCCATTAATGCCAATTCACTACTGTGTTGCAGTTCATTTGCCACCCTTAGCAAATCACCATCTTCAAAAATCTCAAAATCTTCTCTGGTTCCAAGATTCAACCAAATTGCATCAATCATGTCGGAGATCATGTTCCTATATTCTTCACTGCCAATATCTGTGATAATATTATTGTTTCTGGCATAAGTTTTCTGCATACCAGTACACCATGTCGCGCAATTCAAACTCATTACTTGAGAGATCAATGGGTTTTTAACAAACTTTTGTTTTTCCTCATTCCAAGATAAGCCCAGCCAATTATTAAATGTGGCTTTCAAATATGGGTCAAAGTTGGTTAAATCTTTCAGTAGATCATTATGTTTTTCAAGAGGAGGTGCACCACCTCCCACGTCAGTGTTTAAGTTATCGTCATAATTAAAATCAGACTCGATGTCTGAGAAATCGTCCTTGTCATTCGTATCAAAATCTAAATCGTCTTCTTTTTTTTCTGTTTCCATCATGGTTATAACCTCATACTATTTTTCTAATTGCTACGCCACTAAATAATGCATCTTTCTTCAAAAACACCTTTTTGAGTTTAGGGTCTGCCTTGATACCGTACACTATACTATATAGGTCCGGAATATAAATTAGATGTTTTTTGATACCTTTCTGAGATAAACTGTCAAGTCTCCTAATTTGTTTAAGCTCTTCTTCACGAGGAGGCAGTTTAATCTTAATCCTTTCCTTGATTTTTAGTTTCAGCTTTAGTTTAAGCTTTTGTTTCAACTTCAATTTCTGCTTCAATTTAAGTTTTAACTTTAATTTCTGCTTTAACTTAAGTTTCTGCTTCAACTTTTGTTTTAACTTAAGCTTTTGTTTCAATTTTAATTTGGTAGTTTGCTTAGTCTTCAATTTAGTTTTTTGCTTAGTCTTTGTTTTAAGTCTTAATTTCTGCAAGGTAGACAAATCTAATTTAAGTGTTCGCATCAATTTCAAACTCTGTCTTAATTTCAGTCCCAGCTCTCTCACTTGCAAATTCTTTTGTTTTAAAGCAAATTTAGACTTTCTAAGAATCATTTGTTCAGTGACATCCCTTCTTTTCGACAATTGTGCCCTTTTGGGAATTTTAAAGACTTTAGTTTGTTCAAAGTCAACAATAACATAATAACTTGCTTTTTGAAGATCGAAAAGTGAAGCTTGAGCACTTTCTAATTTTTGTTTATTGGCCCTGAAATTTTTAACAATTTGTTCTATTTCTTGCTCTAAACTAAGTTTTTGAGTCTGCTTAGTTTTCTTCTTGGTTTTTTCTACAGTCTTAGTTATTGTTTTTAATTTGCTTTCGACCTTGTCTGCAAATTTTACAAGTAATTTTTGATTACCAGAAGAAACTTCAGTAAATCCACCTTTTTTAATGCTATCACCATCAGGTTTTTTACCTGGTTTAATATCGAATTTTTTCTTATCAAGATCAATAATTACCTTGCCACCTAATTTAACAAATTTATCACTTAAAACAGATTTAAGCTCCTTAGCTTGGAGTCTACTAGTTTGACCGAAGAGACTCCTTTCAATTGCCTTAAGACTTTGCTCAATTCCTTCAGGTTTGTCTTTGGAAAGCTCCTTAATTAGTCTTCTCTTCTCCATTTTTTGCTCTTTGGAAAATGCTCTTTTTAATTTCCTAAGACTCCTAGCTTGAGTTCTAGTCCTGCCTTGGAAATCTGCCAGTTTTTTTGCAGCTTTAAGAAAACTCTTTTTATTTTTGAAAATAATCCTACTACCGGATGCATTCTTTAATTGATATAACTCACCCTTTTGTGGAGTTTGAACTTTTTTGAAGATTTTTGAAAGTTCTCGAATTTCCTGATCTATTTTTGAAAGTTCAACCTTCTTTATTTCTTTTGAACTTAATTTACGCTGTATTTTTTGGGATTTTAATCTAAACTGATTTTCTAGTGCCTTTAATTTTTTGCCAGTTAATGCTCTGACCCTTGCAGGTGAACTAATTAACCCAGCTCTTAATGATGCAATGCTAAAATCTACTTCGTTTTTTAACATTTCAAATCTTAATGATAACTTATTAGCACCTGTAACTGCCTTGGAAGGTGCGGCTTTAATTAAATTATTCAATCTAGTTACTCTTGTCTGTAAACTTGCAACCTTATTCATAAATGCTTGAGTAATCTTGAAGGATTTAACCTTAAACTCAGTCTTCAGGCCTTTTATTATCTTTTTTAACTCTTCAATGGTCTTGTTATAGGAATTTAACGTATTTTTTGGAATAGATTTGATTTGGTTCTTTAATCTAGTGGTTAGTGTTCTAAGTTTGGATTCTAAATTCAGGATTTTCTGTTGTACCTTTAGATTGGTTACCTTTATTCTTCTGCCTAAAAATTTAACCTTGACTCCAACATCCTTTCCTACTTTCTTGACTTTACCAGGGAATGCCTTCAGTCTATTTTCTAGACGTTTTATTTTAGTCTCAACACTTGCAATTTTATTAAGAAATGATTGCGTAATCTTAAAATTGGCTCGTTTAATTTCTTTATTTAATCCAAGTATAATTGTTTTAATTTGTTTTATTTTGTCTGAAATGGACTTCTTTGTTTTTGATGTTAATTCAACGCCACCATTCTTTAAACGAATTGAAAGCGTTTTAATCTTTGATTCAAAATTTAGAATCTTTTGTTGGTTAGTTAATATTTTTCTAGTTACCTTGATTTTTGCTTTTTTCGGGACCTTTTTAATCAATTCCTTCGCTTCAACAATTTGTGTACTTATTTTTTTAAACTTTGAAATAACTCTTTTAGGTATTTTCTTGCCCTTTACTGCAAGAATGATTGCTGCTGATTCTAATTCCAAAATTAATCTTTTTGCCTTTCTTAATTGTGTACCCTTTAGAGAAGATAAGCTTGCCTTAAGGTCTTTTAATGCAACTCTTGCCGCTCTCTTAGTTCTAAGTATCTTAACACTAGTAACGCCCTTTTCACCAATCACTTTTCTTTCAGTGGCCAAAGTCTTTATCCTACTCTTAACTTTTAATTTTAATTTTAATCGTTTGGCCAAATCCCTTTGATCAGTATTAGCTAATTCTTTTTGTGCCTTAGCTATGAAACTTTTTATCGTTTTTTGATTTTTTGGAGATAGGGTCTTTATTTCACGCACTACCTTTTTCCCGTCAGCCTTGATAATTGAAACTTTGTTTTTTTCCAATTTTGCTATTAATTTATTTAGTTTAAGGTTACTTGCCTTTGCCCCGCCAATTAAGGCAGCATCCTCTATTAATTCTTGAGTAACAGTACTTATTATGCCTTCATCCCGATAGGTTTCAACTACACCCAATATGTTAGATGCACTTAACGCAGGTGCTGCTGCAACTAGTAGCTGTCTGCCTATGGCCGTTCTAGCAGCAAACGCTGCACCACCACCAGCGGTAAAAATTAAAGGAATAAATGGTGCATTTTTGATGATAACGCCCTCTACTTCCATTGCTGTACCTTTAAATAATTCTCGTGCGTTCTTAACATTTAGTCCACTAGTGATTATATCTGCCTGAGCAAGTCTTCTCTTGACAGTTCCTTCTTTTTGTACGGCAAATCCTGTTGCAATTGCACCTTCAGCAACTAAAAGCAACATTATCGCCAATTCTTTTGGCTTGGTCTTTTTACCTTCCTCAAAATTAAGTCTGATCTCCTCTAGCTTGTCTGCTCTAATTGTAATTCCAAATTTATTTAAAATTGCCAGAGCTTTCTGTTTGAAAGATTTAGGACTAGGTATATCAATTCTACCTCTAGACACATTTTTTACATCCTTTGGTTTGACTCTTGAAATGAATTCTGCTGGAGTGATGCCTAAGCTAATTAAATCCTTAGTTCTAATCATTGTTTGACGACCAATTTTGTCAATAGTTACAACAAGGACGCCCTTTTCCTTGGCAATCTTTCTTCTATTTTCAGCAAATTTTCTTCTAGCAATATTATTGTCTGCAATTGCAATCAGTCTTTCTTTTTTAGCAAGTTTTGGTTGTCTCAATGCAACAATTCTTTGAAATTCTTTTATACTTTTAGCATCGAAGTTCCTTCCAACCGCCAATTCTTCTTTTGTAAGTGGCCTTTCTTTAAATGTTATGGGCCTAGTTTCTTTGCTAATTAATTTATTACCTTTTCCCCTGACAATTATTTCACCGTCTGAATTTACTACAACTACTTCTCCAGTACTTATCTTCTTACTAATGGCAAGTGTAGTTTTACCAAGTCCAATTTCTTTTTTTAATCTATTCCGTAGTGAATTGATTTCATTTTGCCTTTTTTGTTCTGCTTGAATTGATTGGAATGTGGTAGGTGGTCCAGAACTCACCCTTCTTTTTTGTTGAGTGATAGTACCTTTACTGAAATCAAAATTAGTCGTTTTCCTACTGGTTCCACGACTTTTGAATCTTTCACCAGTATTATTAACAAAATTTACTTTGGTGTAGCCAGTAGTACTGCCAGTTCTGTCCCTTTCATTATAATTCTGAATTTTCCCATTAGAATATGAAGCCTCATAGTATGATCCTTTACTGCCTCTTCTAATTTTTAGAGAAGTTACATTACCGTTAGAGTCTAGCTTGATTATGTTCGACATACCTCTTCTAAAATCTTTAATCAGTCTGTTTCCTCGCCTAACATACCCTTCGCTCAATCTTTGTTGAATAAATGCTGATGGAGAAATTAAAACTGGTGCACGAACACCAGCAGTTTTCTTAATATTATTTAGTCTATCAATTTCAGAAGTTCTCGCAAATTTTTGCTCAAATCTTCGTTGTTGTTGTTGCAACAGTCGTCTATCTCTAGGGTCTTGCCTATTAAACGTCTCTCTAGTACCATTTAGTATTCTTTGTCTAGTAATTGTTTGTCGTTCCATAATAGTAAGTGTAACACTTAGCTCAGACTATCCAACTATATAAATTTATGTAATTATCGACAGGTTTAAATAATCATAGGTAAATATTAAACCATGATTGGTGCGCCCTTGGATAAATCTATTACTGTTAAGGATATGAGTGATGCTTATATCAACCAAATTTCTGCATATCAAAATCAAATTGACGAATATTGGCAACAAAGCATTGAAGAACCAAAGATAATGGTTTACATCAATGAAAGAATGCACCAATTATTCAAAAAAATAAGTCCAAAGATGGATGAACTTGAGAAAAAAAGGCAATTTTATTATGAAACAAAATTGCAAGAAACTAGATCTGGCATGTTTAAGAATAAAAAAACACTAAATAGCAGGGACGAAGTAGTTAATGTTGAGATTGTTGACCAGTATAAGTTTTCTAAATTCAAATTTTTATTAGAAAAAAGAGAAATTGAGATTAATGCGTCGCTTGAAAGACTAGGTTTGACTGCTACAAGTCAAGAAAAAAAGAGGAGAATTCATTAAATAATGAGATTAAAGAGCAGTGGTGCAAAATGTCATTTGTGCAACCAAAAATCGACAGGTTTTGTTCATCATACTCTTTGGGAAAATCACAGGCCATTATATTATTGTTCAAATTGTTTAAGTGATGGCAAGGAAAAGGTGGAAAAAAGTGAAAAAAATATCATACAAAGATAAGATGAAATGCCGTGTACTCGGTGAATTCATCGAGTGTAGTAAGGAGGAAGAATGATGAACGGATTAGCATGGATGGGTTTTTGGATGGGTTTTTGGATTGGACTTTTTGCTTATTGCTCAGTTGTAGAATATTGCAAAAGAGTTTATCCTGAAGAACGTAAATACAAGTGGGTAGAAGTCAAGAGGGTGAAAAATGGGAAGTGAAATACATGAAATCGAGTTTGGAAGCGGAGAGAGTTTCAAAGAATTAGCTATGAACCAGTTTTATACAGTAATTAGGCACTCAAATGTTGAGTTTAGAGGCGGTTTTTACACCCATTTGATCACAAAAGACGGTACTGAGAAGGAATTATACACGCCAGACACAAGAGACAGTTATTGCAATGGGGTTTATGCTTTAGCTTTGCTAGTTTTACCCAAATTTGATGATGAAATGAAGGAAAAATGGAAAAAATACAATGAAACCAAAGAGAATTTAATCACTGAATTTCTCGAAAAGAGCTCAGTTGACGAAGAAGTGGTTCTTGGCGAGGTATTTTACGAGGATATTAAAGATAAAATCCTGCTTGAAACTCACAGATTGAAAAACTTGAAATTGCACCACATTCTTTTGAAAGAATTGAGCAGATTATTTGCTAGAAAGAACTACTTTGGTATGGGAGCAGGGATAGATTAGAATGAGCAAAGCAAAATATCCGATGGTCCAAAAACGTGAAGGTGAAAAAGCGTGGATTACATACATGAATCGACAAGTTCACAAGCGAAACAACTGTATTAATGCAGTTTTCACTGGAGTTCCTGGAAGTGGAAAATCGTGGGCGATGCTTAGTATGGCTGAGGCACTTGACCCCAACTTCACTCTCGAAGGAAACTGGTTTTTCAAAGCAGGACCCATGATGCGTGCAATCAAAGAATACTATTTTGGGGAAAATGCAGATCCTCGCCCGGGAAAAATATGGTGTTTGGACGAAGGAGGTATTGATCTTAACAACATGAGTTTCCATGACGCAATTAATCGTGGGCTTAACGCATTTTTTCAAACCGCACGACACAGGAATTACATCTTTCTTATGAGCGTGCCATATCTTAAATTCATATCAAAAGGCGTTCGTACGCTTATGACTACACATTGCAAGGCAGAGGGTTGGACCAAAGACAATATGACTGTTGTGGTTCCACGTGTGATGGAATATAATGGTGACTTGGACAAATTTTATAGAAAACGTTTAGTCGTAATAGATGAAAACCATAACATGCAGATGTGCAATAAAACGCATCTCCCGCGACCTTCAAACAGACTTGTTAATGAATATGAACAGATGAAAAAACAATTTACTGGCGATTTATTTGCAGACATCAGTGCAAGTATAGATGCATACGAGCAAGGTGAAAAAACAAAGTCAGATAAGGCAGCGGGCAAAGTTAAAATTACGGAAATACAATCACAGGTGTTGGGTTACATAAAGGAGGGTCTGAATGCAAATCAAGTCGCGGAAAAGTTAAACATGAATGTGCGCAGCGTTCACGGTTCGATGGGTACTTTAAGAGCAAAGGGTTTTAAATTTAAACAGATTCGAGAGCCAGGCTCTAGCCGGGTGGTTGGTTACGAGATGCTTGAAATGCCTGAGGTCATGTAATATTATCGCGTAAGACTTTGTAAGGTAAAAACTATTTTTTGATTTTTGATATTTCTCTTTTTGTATGGAATCCTTATCCCCTATGTGCCATGTGGCCAGGAGTAACTCAACTCTTTAGAGGTGGTGAAAAACGAACATCACTTTCCAAAAGGTGGGGTTTTTGATTTAATATATGTTAAATCGAAAGATATATATACTTGAGCATTCAATACATAACCATGAAAACAATTCAGGAACAAAATGCAACATTCAGTAGGGAACAAAGACCTGTCAAGGTACACAGTGGCAAGCACGTAGGCTATGGATTTATAGATCACCTGGCACGTATTAATAGAGAGGCAGAAGAAAAGAATGACAGAACTTAAAGAACCACTACAAATGCCCGCGAGTACTTACGATATATACAAGTCAAGAAGTACTAAATACACTAAGGAACAACTATTGTCAGCAGTAGAGTGGTTGATAGAAGAGTTAGACGATAAGAGGATATGGGAATACTGTCCGCTAGCTAACGAGAATAAGATAGTAAAGAGAAAGCTCATAATTAAAATCAAGGATGCTTTCCCAGAATTATACCCAAGAGGACTATTGAGGAAATAAAATGGAAGAAGAATGCATGCAAGGCGAAGTTGTGCACAAACTACAATTGAACTATGTGTTTGATTTACAGAAAAATAAGATTGATCCATTCGAGAGGGCATTGATTATTAGAAACATATTGAATAAAGAGGGATTGAGCATACGATCATTTTCAACCAAATATGGATTTAGTAGAAGTACTATTGAAGATTGGTTACTGTTTGATAAAATAACCGAAGAGGATTACAAGAAGAAGCTCAAGGCAGGATTTACTGCAAAAGAGATATATAGGGCTCTAAGAACAAGGAAGAAGGAGCCACCAGTCTATTTAACGGATCTGGATAGAATGCTTGCTGAATGTAGTACCAAAGTAAGATGTGGTCTATCGAAGGCCAAGTTTAGTGAAAAAACCCCATCTATTATATCAGAATTGCAGAACAATTTGAATAGATACCTAATAAAGATTGAAAGGGGGAGAAGAGGGTGATTGTTAAGAAACCAGACGTTTGGAGCTTTGAAAACCCATTTACCGTATATTTCTTATTTATTGCAGGGGCAATATTGTTAGTCATGTATCACATCTTTATGAAGGGATTTTTACAATGAATGATGATTATGGTGCAAGTCAATCATACGATTTTGAAAAGTTTAAAGCATATATGGATGGTGCTGGTGCTAGTGACACAACCAAGAAATATTATTTGTGGGCTTTTAGAAAGTTTTATGACGCTTTTACTTCCCAAAACAAATTCAATGGCTGGCTTGGGGTATATATGCGTGGAGAGAAGGCAAATCCCTTTTATAGAGGATTTTATAGTACCTTAAACAAATGTTTCAAGTTTGATTACCCAATACCTCATAGTATGGATAAGAGGAATGCCAAGGATGAGCAACTATCCAAAAAACATAAGTTTCTAACGTTTGATGAGGTTCAAAGAATCATTGTCCATGCTAGTCCTTATGTAAGCCTTCTGGTAAGGATTTATTTTGATACCGGTCTAAGGTTAAGGGAACTGATAAACACCAGAATAGAGGACATTGACGTGTTTGAGAGAACCATTACTGGAATAGGTAAGAATCGAAAGCATTTCACAGTTAAGATGAGTTCTGAGACTGCCATGCTACTTGAGGACTTCTTATTCGATAATGAGAACATGCAGCCATTCCATGTCCGGAACTGTACCGACCATGCAAAGAGTTTCTGGTATTTTTTGAAGAAAGAATGTGCTCAAATAGGAATAGAGAACGTCACACCCCACAAATTGAGGCATGCACTAGCTTACTACCTAAGAGCAGACAAGGGATTTGACTTGGAGCAGATCAGGGTTAAGATGAGACATAAGATGCTTGAAACTACTAAGATATATGCAGCAGCTCCCCAGGAGGAAGTGGATGATAAGATGGATAGAGAAGTTTTCCAGGAAAATATATAAAAGATATACGAAAGGTTTATATAATTAGTAGTAGTACTACTACTATGAAAAACTGTAATATATGCAATGTGCAAACCAGTAGGATAGAAAGCCACCATTTAGATTATGAAAGAAATGTTAAAATTGACTTATGCGTGGCATGTCACAGACAACTGCATACCATGAAAAGAAAAATAATGCCAGAACTTCATAGACCCATAAAAATCAAATGTAATAAGTGTGAACATGTGTGGAGCTATAAGGGGCAAAATCCCTACTATGCAACTTGTCCACAGTGTTTGTATAAGGTGAAAGTAATTGAACATGAAGAGGTGCGAGAATGAACAGGCCAATCTACATTATTTTATCAGGACTTTGCAGTTTAGCAATGATTTGCGCAACTTTTACCGCAAATCATTACCTTGTAAATGTTAGTGCTTTAGGTTTGATTTATTCAATTATGCAGTTTAATCATATTGAAATTAAAGAACTATTAGAAAAAAAGGAAGATAAACAATGAATCCATTTAAAACATTATTCATAAATTTATTCCCTCTCATATGCTTTTTATTTGGAATGGCATTTGGTAAATCGAATGAGCGAGGATTCTTGATTTTTTCTTTTATATTTATGATTATATTTATTATGATGGATCCTGTTTTCAAAAAAGAGGTGCAAGAATGAATGATAAAAAAGTATTAGGAGAGTAAATATGAAAAAAGAAATCTTGATTTTTATGACTGGGATGATGTATGCAATTATTTGTATGGGTGCACTATTTGGATTCCCAAAAGTATATTCTGGTCAAGAGTGGGTGGTGAGTTTAAATGATGAGATAAGTATAGACTGCTCATCCGAGAGCATGAAACCAGCCATCCATTGCTTTGATGAAATCGAAGCAGACAACATAGAACCAGATCATAAATTTAGAGTTGGCGCAATTTACATATTTAAAAGAAACGATGGATTGACAATGCACAGATTGGTTGGTTGTGCAGACAAACAGTCTGACACATTCCCTATTGGAAATAATGTGAGAGATTGTAAGGTGTTTATAATGAAAGGCGACAATAACATTGGCGTGGAATTAGTCGAGAAAGAAGATGTGATTAAAGTAGTCACTGAACAAAAGTTTTGGTGGGGCGAGGTAGGACAAGAATGAAAACGTATGTAAGAGTTATGGAAAGAGAATGTGCATGGACTGAAAGGTACCTGGGGCCGACATTTTATTTATCTGGTGAACCCTCCATTAAACACGAAGTTACTCATTCGGCGACCTATTTAGGTGCAAGAGATGCGCTTAAAAAAGCAGGACAAGTTATGGGTTTTGACAACGATAGTTTAGAAGGGATGGTGCGAGAATGATTGGAAATATTCTTATGTTCATTGGTGTTATCTTTTTAGTTCTTACATATTTTACTGTAAAGGATTATTTTAAATATCTTAGAGAGGTGCGAAGATGAATGAACTATTCATATTAGCATTGCCATTAAGCATAATTCCTCTATTATTATTGATATGGCTAACTAATGCGTCGGCTAATTGTTTTAGAGAATTAAGAAGTTTATTTTTTGAACTTAGGATGCATTATGACAAATTAAAAAAAGAGGTGCGAGAATGATTGATGCAACTTTCAAAGTAAAGTGTTGTGGTGAATGGAATTATAGCTATGTGATGCCAATACGTTGTAAGAAATGTAAAAAACTGCACGGGAAAAAAAGATGATCAGAAACTACTTCGACAAGAAAAAACATAAAATGCTACCGTGGGTCACTGATTGGAGTGATCCACATAACCATTTAAGGTTTGCACCAGACGTAAGTAAACTGTCAAATGAGGAATGGTTTTGGTTTCATCCAATAAATTATAAAATTGTGACATACACTCCCCCAATTGTTACTGGAATGATTTTTACTTGTTTGGGAATTGTTATGGCATATTACCAATTGTATCTTGGCACAGGTATTTCTATGATTGCAGTTGCACTAATGGCAAGAGATTTTTATGGAAAGTGGAAAAATAGACACATTATGAAGGACACTAACATGTTTGACATATACATGAGGGAATGGGTTGTTGGAGATAAAGTTAAATGAATAATTTTCACGAAATATTTAGAATAGATCCTAGTGCAATATATCAAACTATTAAAGAAATTTTGTTTACTTCAATTCTTATTCCAATGAAAATTTGGAACAATGTCCCAAAAGAGATTAAAATTGCAATTTTTATTCTTATTATGATATTAAGTGTTTGGCTAATTGTTTGGTTAAAAAAAAATAAAGAAGATTGGAGATTTGTCAAGACTTATTAATTTCAAAAGTGAAGTTCAATATTG
>Ga0208899_1000461_pt1 | contig 30404 bp, 17 predicted proteins | sample VirMetDEL_Nov_24_FD_184518 | JGI IMG/M metagenome (GOLD analysis project Ga0208899, IMG submission 184518) | Aqueous microbial communities from the Delaware River and Bay under freshwater to marine salinity gradient to study organic matter... | ecosystem: Environmental > Aquatic > Marine >... | reverse complement strand
ATCTTCATGTAGGCAAATGAATCCTGAACAACGAACCAACAACTCATGAACAGTGTGGTTGTAGTGATCAAATTCACTGTCACCCATTTCATTGTAGTACCGTTCAGTGTACTCAATCATTCTTTCTGAAGTATCCAGCATGAATTTCAACTCTTTGACAAACTTCTTCCAATCAAAGGGTTCTTGGTTAATATACACTATTCTAGACTTCTTATCTAGAATCTCCAACCCACGCCGCCGCAAGTCATTGAGGACATCCCTATGGAACCTGTCCACATACTTCTCTTCTTCTTGCATATTTGCTCCTTAAAAGAGGAATAGGCCGGGCAGGATTCGAACCTGCGTCCCCCCAGTTATAAGCCGGGGTGCTTTGGACCACTGAGCCACCAGCCCATAGGCTGTCAATCGTAAGGTAGATCTATATTTTCCTTTCGTAATTGACAGCCCCCGCGTTTAGCATGCCACGCGAGGTTCGGCATTCCAAGTGCCTACCGGAGACCTTGCAAGGCGTTTTCATACTCCGGTTTTGGTATCATATCATACCAAGGAAAGAAGCCTAGGGTATTTCTATCCTAGACTTCATTACATGAATACAGGGGTTGCACTAAGGTGTCTCCGGGCGTAAATCCCATACATGCCCTTAGCCATTGCTCTATCGCCTTCAACGATCTGCTCACGACAGTCATGCCTGCCGGTTTTTTCTTTAGTGGTAATTACAGGTTGTCTCCTGCTACTCTTGGGGGCTCCAAGAGAACCAAAGAATCCTAGGGTATTTCTACCCTAGGATCCTCACCCGGTATTATCCCACCGGGGCAGGGTCGGGGGAGTCAGGCTGAAGGATGTTGTTGACATCATCAGTCAGACCCATCTCAACAGCGGCGTCGAGTGCCGCTTGGATCTTGACCTTATCGTGCCACTTGCCGTGCTGGATGTCTCTCAGCCACGACCGCATCATGGATGCGTTTTGACACTTCTGAAGGTAGTGCAACTTCCAAGAGAACTTTGCAGGATCCTTCATGTCAAGATCTCGCTCCACACCATTCACAGTAACCTTCATTGGTTACTCCTTTAAAAGATACACTAGCGTACGACTAGTGTTTTAATGGCTCTCCGGTATTATGGAAACTGTCCCCCCTCGCGTCCTGCGGGGGGCGTCTCTTTTTTTTCAGGCGAGAGACAAGACCCCTATGGGCTTGTCTCGCGGTGCGTGGCGAGAGTAGAAAAAAGCAGATACCCTCACGAATACCCCCCTAGTTACCCACCTTATTGTAGATTTACCGTAGGGTAGTAGCGTATATTGCCGTATAACGGCCTAGGATGCCCTATAAACGCATCCTAGGTAGCGTAGGGTATCTACCTAGGGTAGTGTATCGTAGCGTATTGTAGCCCCCTAGAGTAGCCTAGAGTAGCGTAGTATCGTATTGTAGCGTAGAGTAGCGTAGATAGGGTAGCCTAGGTAGCCATCCACATGTCTTGTCATGTCCCATCCCCCCTCACACCAGCCATCACTTCACAGTTGCAGCCAAGGCACGCTCCCTGATCTTGTTGTTGTAGACCCAGTTCTCCAAGTGCGTAGCACCGTGGGTGGAATCGGCACCCCGCCGAGTGAACTCCTTCCAGAAGAAGTTCCTAGCCTCCGCCTCGTTGGACCCAATCACGGAGACGGAGATGGACTCACCCAAGGCATTCTTAGCCTTGACATTGACCTTCACAGGTCCATTGGGTTCATGAACCCAGTCAATGTCAATGCCACCCTTGCTCTTCCAGCACAGGGACACAACCTCACAGCCCTTGCTGGTGATGATGCTCTCAGCCAAAGACCTAGACATTCCCCGCTCAACCTCAGGGAACAGTCCGGTGATGGAGGGATCCCCCACCACCGCAGCGACCATCCAGTAGGTCTGACACGGAGACCCACAGATGTCGATGTAGGCAAAGCCAAGGACATCAGCCTTGCGGCACAAGAAACGCCTCACACCCTTCATTCTAGACATTCCAAACTCCTTGTGGCTAACGCCACCTTGAAAGAAAGATCACCCACAATGGGTGAGTTAGGACAGGAAGTACTTTGCCTTCAGGAACTCGCTGCGGTCCACCCCACCATCAACAAAGATGGGATCCTGACCGTACTGAGTCAGGATGTTGTTGAACCACTCTGGCGGCAAGTCCAAGAACGCATTCTGAGCGAACCCGATTGCCATGTGTGCGTAGGGAACAGGGAATCCCCACGAATCATGGACCGGAGCCACTGGAATCCCAAACTTCTTGCCAGACAGCAGCACGCGACGGTTGATAAAACCATCGCCCGAGTGGACACCGTTTGGCGGGAAACCTGCCACAGTTCCCTCCCAACAGAGGGGCATGACAGAAACCTTGATCCGCTTCTTGACACCATCAACAAGAACGTAGAAGTTCTCCTCGACAGTCTTGGCGGACCTGTCCTCACCGACCTTGGCATTGTTCGCCAAGAACCCATCCGGGGTCTCCCACATGAGAGGGATTCCCCGATCCTGTGCCCACCTTGCGGCACGCTTGGCTGCGATCATGAAGGTCCGCATTCGGGTGCTGACGCCGGAAATGCGCTCAGACCCAAAGATTGCCTCGTGGTACGACTCTGACACATGAGAGGCAACCAACACGGACTGCTTCCAGCCCAACTCCTTCCACACGGGAAGGAAGGTAGGGTTGAACTTGTCTTCGGAGAGGTCTTCAAGAACCCCCTCGATCAAGATCCCATCCTCGTCCAAGTAGACCACAGGGTTGTCCTGCGGGTCATCGAGAATGAGACCCCTCGCAGATGACGCTGCGTTCGCACCATAATAGGTTGGAACGCTAATCGCCTTGGAGCAAGTTCGGGTGAGGAAGACTCCATCGCCCAAATAGGCAATGTCGCCCAGCAGGTTGCCATGCAACACCCGATCCGAAGCCGCCTTGTACACATCCTGTTGAGTCCCATCCCGAGACATGAGCATGTTTGTGTACCTAGCCAACCGGACATCACCCGTAATGTACGCCATGATGCCGGGGCCAGAGGCAGTCTGATCCAATTGAAGAATCAGACTGGTCTTGCCGGTACGCTCGATCTCATGGACGGCAAGGCAGTATCGGAGACACAGCCAAGGCTTCTTGACCTTGGCATGCGTCACAAACCCCGAGGGATCCTTGATGGCAGACCGGATGTCGGACTCTCCGATCTTCCACTCCCGCTGGATCTTGTCAACCAGCAGAAGAAGGGCATCCTCGTTGCACTCAAACGAGTCTGCGAAGTCGCAGATCGCACGGTGCAGTTGACTGCCTTGGTAGTTTGCAACACCACCCTTGGCATACAACCGACCGCGATGATCCCAGAATCCGGGGAGATAGTACGGACCAGCCCCGAAGTTGTGGAACTCCTTCGCAAGCAACGAAGACATGATGTCCTTGTCACGGTGCGTCTCCAGATAAAGGTCCATGATCTGACCATTCATCCGAAACTGAATGCTTGACAAGTAGTCCACCGCCTCAACGAAGCCCGAGGGCTTATCGTCAAGCGATGGCACCAAATGCCACGCCTCCACAGGAGTCCTAGCAAGACGGGACACAGTTGCACCCTTGACAGGTGCTTCCATGTTGGCAGCATGCCACACCCCATCCTGCATTGCGAGACGGATCTTCCCAGATCCAATCCCAGACTGGATCACCTCCCGCACCACCTTGTGATTGATGGTACGGAGCGACCTAGCGACCGACGAGAAGAAACTCGCCAGTGGCTCACACGTTACCTTGACATGTTGAAACATGTCGGTACTCCATTGCCCTATGGTGTCATGCTATGCATCGGGCATGTGCATAACATGTGCTGCAACAGTGCAGCCCAAGCCTCCCCGTAGGGAGGCAAGGGTAGAACTGTTACTTTACGCCCCAATAATTCTTGGAGCGTCTGGTAACGGCGGCTTCCCATTTCTGGAACGCCTCACGCCTCAGGTCGTCGTCCACATAACTCGGACGCCGACCCCAGATGCTTTCCAGATTTGGAAAGACATCATGTGTGATGTTCCAGTTCAGGAGATACCTCTCCCATTTATGGATCCATACCATTGGGTCCATTACTAACTCCATTGCCCTGTAGTGTCATGCCATGCATCGGGCATGTGCATAGCATGTGCTGTAACAGTACAGCCCAAAGGCTCCCCCATTGCTGGGGGAGCCGAGGGTAGGACTGTGTTAGCCCTTGAGGAATTGGATCTCCTTGCTGTTGGAGGCCATGTCCTTATCCCTGAGGTCGAACTGGTATGAAAAGCCTGCCTTTTCAACCAGTAGAACTACGCAGCGGTCGAGGACCATAATGTCCCCGACGCCCGTTGAGCGGGCGTGATCCCAGTCGATGATGCTGACGGTGTGGGCGTCGAGTTCGGGTTGCGTTGCCTCCCACGCAATCCTCGGGCTGTGGGTGTTTACATGGAACACCTTGCGATAGTCCTCTGGGAACATTGGATTGCTTTTGCCCAGACGCCTGAGTTGGTAGATCGTGATCACTGCTGGATCCTTGTTGCCCTGTAGTGTCATGCTATGCATCGGGCATATGCATAGCATGTGCTGTAACAGTACAGCCATGGCTCCCCCATTGCTGGGGGAGCCGAGGTCACACTGTCTCTGCGTGCATCTTGGCGATGAGGCGACGATTACTACTCATTTCGTCGTACGCATCCAACGCAATGGTGATCATGGACTTTCCAGAAGTCAGGGGAACTTCCTTAACCACCACCAGCGTATCCCGTCCGTCTCGCACAACCAGTGAGGACGGACGCTTGTCTGCGTAGTTCCTTGAATAAACAATCCGAATACCGTATTCTCCGGGGGACACGCCAAGGTACACATCTTCAAACTTCGTAGTCATTGCTGACTCCTTTGCCCACTGTAGGCTGGGCTTGCCTTTGCTGTAACAGTACAGCCATGGCTCCCCCATTGCTGGGGGAGCCGAGGTCACACTGTCACCATCCACAAGATAATAAGGGTGGTTGTTAGCATAGCAGCCAACATGTACAACAATACCCACGTGATGATGTTAATGCACTTTTCCATGCTATTCCTTTCCTAAGGGGGGTAAGGGGGGTAACGCTACCTCCCAATATATTACTACCCCTCCGTAAATTCCTGACCCCCTAGTCGATTTTCTTTTTAGTTATTTTTTCCAAGAAATGCTTTTCGGTCCTTTCTTTCGATTCTTTGCTGACGAACACATGGCTTTGGTTGGTCGGCACGCTGGGTATGGTCGTTTGCTTTCTCCCTTGGCAGACTTTCTCCCGCATGTCTTGCCTGTTTTGCAATCCACCCATCCCTTGCCTTGATTGCGACTAAACCATCCATGCAATCCTTTTTTCTTTTCTTGATCAAAGTTAGCCTTTTTTGCCATTGGACTTACCCTTTCCCCAGTTCTTGGCTCCGACCTTTCGGCATTTTACAAGTGCCCCGGATGCGTATGCGCTGGGCCATTTGGTATAACGACTTTTTACTTTGGAGTAGCAGGCGTCTCGCTTTGCTTTCTTTTTTGCCATATCAGCACGCCCACTTTCTTCTTGCCTTACATGCTCGTTTATCGGGAGTCTTTTTACAATCAATATTGAATTTCTTGATTTGTCCTAGGTTGCGGGCACAGAAGGATTTCTTGCGTGGTCCCCCTCCCGGTTGGGGTGGTTTGAGATTGGAGCCTGTTTTTCTGTTAATCATGGCTCTACCCTTGGCGGTAAGCCCGCCCTTGGGATCTTTGCATTTGTTTCCAATATTGCAACCTTTCATTGCACCTTTTTTCTTTGCCATTACGGTCCTCCTAATTCTGGGGGTGGGGTTGCGGGATTTGTGGCTCTAGGACCAGATGGTGCTGGAGCTTGCGTAGGAGCCACGGGAGCCGCCTGTGCTGGGCTTTGTGTGGCTGGGGGTGTCTGGGGAGCCTTGGGTTTTGTAGCCTCTCTGAAGCGATCTAGGTTGCTCATAACCTCTACTGGCAAAGCCATCCCTCTTGTTGGGGGGATATTGTCTAATGCATTTGGAAAAAACTCCTTCAATACATCTTTAAGAAGTTGTTTATCAGAGTAGTCTTGGCTATCCATGTTGCTAATGAATGTGCTTGTGGCAGATGCGCTTCTGCCTCCTCTTGTTGTTGACTTCTTTTCTTCTTCAATAAGTTCGTTTAAGGCTGTTCTGGTTAAGAGACCAACTCCCGGAACCAGTTTACTGAAGTGATTTACAAATGATGCAGTATCGAAGTCACCCTTAATTGCATCTGCTACTGGTTTTCCTGATTTATATATTGCACTTATGGCTGCAATAGCAGATGGTGGAAGCAAAAGCATTCCAAGTTGTGGAAAAGATGGCATTCCCGGACGGTTTCCAAGCATCTGGAAAGCAAGGAGGTTTGTTCCCTGAACAGCAATGTTGGTAAGCATGCGATTGCTTATAATTGGGTTTCTTAAGACGATAGCAACAATCATCTGCACATCTCTTGTAGTTACGTCTCCCTTCCGAATCCTTTCCAACATATCATCATCTATTGCTCCAGAAGCATACATCAATGCAACATTGTAAATAATATCCAAGGCAAATGCGGATAGAAGGTGGGTTACAAATTGGCGATTTGTTAATCTTTGATACTTGTCTAAAACATGCTGTGCCATGAAAAGTTTTGGGAATGAACGATACAAGTTGAACAAGAACGATGCTGGGTGAGATCCGGTTGGTCTATCCATTGGGTGGCTTACGACCATTGTATCTTCTGCATACTTTTCTTGGAACTTGTTGACAACCACCATAGCGTCTTTCAGGTCTTTTACGGTTATGTTTGGGGCTACAATGCCATCAACACCTCTTTCTTTGATGATGAAAGCCAACTGCTTTTGAAGTTCCACATAATCTATAAGCCCGTTTTTCTTTCTGAAGTTGTCAAACAAGAACTTTATTGCTGTGATTGTGCGTTCTGATTTGAACACCCCTGCCTCTGACATCTTCAATAGAACAGAACTTTCGGTGCCCCATAGATCAAGATTCCTTACTGATCCAACTTCTCTCAATATTTTCTTAAACTTCTTAAGATTATGCGGTCCCTTATAGTTTTCCAAAGCCTTTCGATACTTGTCAAGAAGGCTTAGTCGTTGGAAAATAAGTCTTTGTCCTTGAAGTTTTAAGGAATTTCTTACTGCAACAGGTGCTACTCTATGTCCTTGTCTTAGTTTTCTCCACCACCAATTTTGAAATCTTGCTAATTTTCCTGTCTCATCGGAATCAACAGTGGCATAATTTGTAAAAGATGGATCCATGACTTCAGACATTATGTTTTCCATGTCAAACAAAGCACCAAGATCAGCATTGAAGTTTTGATTATTGAGGTATCCTCTTCCCCCATAGACTCCTACAAAGAGGTTGGCAATGTTTGAAAGTACATCTTTCCACAACAAGAGGGGATTTTGTCCATACATAATGTCAGTTACGGAACCAAGAAACCCCTCAAATATAAGAGTGGCAGCACCTTGGTTTCCTCCCCATATGACATCCGTAGATGCCTTGCCTGCTCTTGCTATCAAGCCCCACATTCCATTATCTGCGGTATCATCGAATACTGCTGCTGCTCCAATGGCAAGATCATGTTTTCTTTGGATCGCATCTAAAGCATTTGTCCATGCCTCATCTCCATTCTTGGATTCCTTTATGGCGTCGATTACATCGGAAAACTCAATTCCTGTTACACCTGTAATGTCCATTACAGACAACCTTCCAATGTATTTTCTTCCAAGTGTCTTGGATACCCCAAGAATTACTTGAGATAGGTCTTGTTCAAACCCACTAGAAAGAATTGCCTTTTCGGATTCAGTCAAGGTTGGGGTATTCATCATGTCAGTGAATGAAAGATGGAAGGCATTTGCGTTGGGAAGGTACGCATTGTTGCCCATCTCCTTCAACAACATGGTTGTATGCAGGTCGGAAATTGTTTTTGGTCTTCGACTATCCTTCATCCAGAGTGGATTTGGTTTGAATCTTACCTTTGTGTTGAATAAATCATTATAAAACTTTCTATCAATGATGTCATCTGCCTTTGCCGAATTAAGTTTTCTGCTGTTTGATCGGCTTATGGCACTGATTATGTCCATGATCCTAGCACTTTCATCACTAAATAAGACGTTGTATGTTGTTCCAGAGTGGATCTGACGCATGAGTTGCTTTGTTGCAAACTCAATGCTCTCTCCCACAACTCTCCATTCTAGAATATCGGTAATGTTTCTGTCAAATCTGGCTCCAGCATCTTTTTCAGTTACTGTTCTGTCTCTTCTTCTTACGTTTTTGATGAACTTTCTTCGTGCCATCTTTAGTATTGTATTGACTACGGCAACCTGAGCATCGAAATCCTCAATTTGTTCTCCATTTTGGACTCTCTTTCTGTTTTCAAAGTGTTGAATGAAGAACTCCTTCTCGTATCCAAACTGAGGAAAGAGGTTTGATAGGTAAAAACCAAACGAATCAATGGATCCTGTTGGGTGGAGTTGATTTTGAATCCTATGTTCATAGGCTTTTTGCAAAGCAGAAACAAATTGTGTTGTTGAATCCTGTCCTGCTCTTTCCAAAGCCTTGCTTCTTAACATGAAAGCCATTCTATCGTTGGGTGCCAAGGAATCTTTTGATAGAATACCTGTTTCTTTGGCTCCGCTCATCCATAAATCAATTACAGCAGCGTATTGGTTAGCCAGTTCCTTGGCATGTTCCCACATTTCATCTGTTAGGTTTGTCTTTGATCTCTTAATTGCTTGGTCTGAACGATTAAGTTGGAGATACTCAATGGCACCAAACAATACTTTGTTGCTATCCTTGCCCCATCTTCCCTTAATTGAGTGGACCATGAGAGATGCAGTGTTGATTTCCTGTCTTATTGCAGACCACCTGCTAATTATACCTTGGTTTTGGGTTGTAAAGACGTTTTGAGCCGATCCCTTGGACGAGTCTAATAAATATCCTAAAGCAGCAAGGATGGTTTCAGATGATGCGTAGGTTAATCCTGAATCGTTTCCTCCACCAATACCAGATGTTCCCCACAATCCCTTCTTACCGGGGGTTCTTGAAGTTCCATTGTATAGGACATCAAGAGCATGCTTAAATAGTTCCGACGCCTTGTCTCCAACGGTCCTAATGGCATCTTCTGCCTCCGATCCCCCAACTCTTTCACCTCTTTGTTCTGCTACTTTCTCTAAAACAAGATTAGCAAGAGCAATTCTTTGAGATCTATTCTGAGGGGAAAGCCTTCTATTCTCTGGGTTTTCATTCATAATGTCATACATTTCAGAGATTGCTTGGCTATACTCTTGAATATCTTGTCCTAGCAAGTTTCTTCTTCCCTCAACGGCTGCGAGGCGTTTTTCTACATCATCCAGTATCTTTTGTTTTGTTGGGTCTAATTGAATACTTAGTCTTCCAAGTTCATCCCTAACTTGGAAGTCATAGTAAAGAGACATCAACTTGTTGACATCCAGTATTCCTGTTCCCTTTTCAAAGAATCTTCTTGGGTATTGGAAGGATCCAGATTCAGCAACCACATGTGGTCGTGATCTATCAAAAGACCCATCGAAGTTGAACATCTCCTCAACAACATCATCCATGAGTTTCATTATCTTTGGATGCTTGGATCTAAATTCATTCATTCCAATTGTTATTGTTTGTGCAAGTTTCTTAACTCTAGCAAAGGCTCTCTTCCACCAAGAAGTTGCTTCTTGTGCAGCCATGCTTGACTCAGAAGCCTTGGTATACTTGTCCCTTAACTTTCTATTGGACTCTTTTGTTGCTTCTGCAATAAGAACAAATGCTCCCCACTCTGCCAAGAACTCTTCTGGGTTTGATTTGAAGTGTTGAATTAAGGAGTTAATTTCAAACTTGTCACCAGAATACATTGCAGAAACCATGGAGTGCATTGTTTCTTGGGCTGATGGATCCCTAAAGAATGCAGTCAACTTTCTCCAAGAATCTCCTCCTGTTTTGATATACTTCAGTCTTGCAATGTGTGTTATTTCGTGTGCAAACACTTCAATTATTTCAGGAACCGCTCGTTCCTTAAGGAGTCGTGGATTTAGTTTTATTACAAACCTGTTATCATATCTTTGGCTTTCGCCTTCAGTTTCAAGATTGGGATCCAGTTGAATTGAAAGCCCATCCAAGAACGCATCATTCTTATCGGCAATGATTGCAATCATTGATCTGAACATTCCCGCTGTTTCTTCTGAGATAACATTGTTTTCAACCATTTCAACAATAGCGTTGTTAATGGTGTTTCTGCTATTTGGGTCCAATAGAGTTTGATACTCAGGATTTACAAACAAAGACTCTGATGCATTTGAGGATGCCTCTCCGGGGGATGATCGTCTTCCTCGATCAAACATGTATAGTTGATTGGCTCGTTCAACTGCTTTGCGAATCAATGAATCATGTTCTGGAGATCCGTCATATCCAATGAAGTTTTCAGAAAGATTTGTATTCATTACATTGACTGTTCCAAGAATCTCAACCATTCTTTTTGCTTGATGGAAGAATGGGTTTCTTGGTTCTGTTCTGCTAGTTACCATTAGATAAGTAGAGGCTATCTTTGAAACCTTGGTATGTAGGCTTCTGATATACTCGTCAGATACACCGGCTCCAAAATAACCAGTTAATAGTTTTAGTTGGTGGCTAATTGGTTTGTCATAAGCCGAAGCCACGATAATCATAGCGGGGATGAGATTGAAATCTCCATCCTTATTTTTAACATTGTCCTTGATAAAGTTGACAAGGTTTTCTGCTTCTTCTTCTAATCCATACTTTCTTGCCATCATAATGGCTTGGTTTACATAACCAGCATATGCTTCAACCAATGCTGGAACATTTCCATACTTTTCGCCTCCAGTATAATAAGTAGCGTCATATACAACTAAAGGCATTCCAAATTCGTCTCGTCGCTTGGTTGAGATGGTGGTTTCAAGTTTATTTCCAGATTCATTATGAAGGAAGGATAGAAGATCCATTTCATTTCCATACATGATTCTTTGTGCTTCGTAGAATCTAGATTTTTCTGCACTGACCATTCTCATTTCTGGTGTTACTGTCATTCCAATATCACTTCTAGTTGCACCAGCAAGGGCAATTCTTTCAAAGAAACTAACATTGCGGAGAGCGGTAAGCATTTGACTAAGATCTTCTGGAGTCAAGTGGTATTGTGCTTTTCCGTTTGTTTTGTTATTCATGTTGAAAGAACCCATTGCTATTCTAACTGGTTGAGCCATTGGGCTGTAGTCAATCCTTCTTGCAATAGACTCTTCAGATTCTGTATGGATGTAGGTTTCACCAGTTACCTCATCCATGAAGATGTATAGAGGTATCTCTCTTGTGATATCAAAGTTGTTAAGTCCACCCTGTGGGCTATAAAGCCACAGAGCAATGTGATTTTGATACTGCATTGGGATAGATGACAGGGTTACAAAACCGTTTCTATCTTTTTCCAATGCATCAAATTCTTCTGGTGTTAGTTTTTCCTTTAAGAACTTTGTTGCATACTGTCTTCCAACTTCTGAATATAGAATATTGGTAATTACTTGGAAAGCCTCAACACCTTGGATCTTTTGAGCCATGGTTGCTGGTGCTGGTCTTTCTTTTCCTGTGGGTGTATCAGGATCAGTCTTAAGGGTATTCATTGGACTTAGACCAAGACTAATCTTAGATAGGGGATCTACTCCTCTATTCTTTAAATACTTAAACACATCTATGTAAAGCATTCCTGCAACATCAGATCCCTTAATGCCAATCATGTTTCCAAGGTCTTGAATCAAGACTTCTTGTTGTGACACGTTCTGATGGAACTCAAATCTTTCAGTAAGATCCGAAAGCATTTCCATTCTTGCCATAAGCATTTCTTCGTATGCATTTGGAGAGTCAATGATTTTCATAATCTTCTTGACAAACTTATCCAATACCTTTCTTTGAATCTCCATAATGGTGTAGATTCTTGCATAGTCTCCGCTTCCTGTTTCTGGCAGGAGAGAATCAAATCCATTGATTCTTGCAAACTCTTGCAGTCTGTTTCTTAAATGGGTTGCTCTTCTTTCCACGCTGGAGTTTGAATCTCCATAGGTCATTTCGTGAATGAAATCAAAAGGAGTTTCATAAACGTGTGGCATTGGAGTAGGAGAGTTTTCAAATGGGTTAACATACCCAGCGGAACTTGGTGGAAGAATGTCATTTACAGACTTGGGATCCTCATCCTTAATGGATGCTCTGTATTGTCTTGCATTTTCCAATCTTCGGTTATAGTGTATTTCCATGAGACTGAAGATACCACGGTCTTCCCATCGCATGGACGCATACTCTGGTCTTAGTGCAGCAAAACCCTTAACAGACCTTTCCACCCCCGGTAAATATGTAGTGTCAAAGGTAGAGTTTCTTGTATTGTTTTCATTCAAGATGGCACGCATGATCATCCCAACATACCCACCATTCTTCTTAAGTTCGGCTCTTTCCTTATCTGTTAGTCTAACACTATCTCTTTCAGCACGAATGAACGCTTGATCTTCTAATGAAGACCTTTCTTTCCAATCTGAAAGGAACTTACTTAGTGATTCTTGTGACTCTCCTACATAATCTCCAAACTTTGGCATATGTTCTCTTGCGAACTGAAGAGCAATATTCTTTGCCATAATCTTGTCAATTTCTGCAATTGCCTCTTCTCTGCTCATATTGTAAAGCATGTTGTCTTTTAATTCCCACATGGCATTTGGGTTGTCGTTTTTTCCACCTTGTGTTAAGTAACGAACAACACTTGCAAATGAAGAGTTAATTGGTATAACTCCATTCATTCCTGTTGGATAGAATCTTTCACCGAAGGTGTCGTGCCCAAAGGAAAAGTAAATGTTATATAGTTCAAATCCTAAAGAATCAGCAGGATCAATATGGAATGGAAGCATTGATGCCTGTCTCATAAAGGCATCCATGTTCATTCTAAATGAAACGCGATTCATTGCGTTAATGGCACGGAGAGTTGGAAGATTCTTATAGGCAAACTCATCTCCTAGAAGAATAATGTTAAGGTTTCTCATATGCTCGCTTGATCTAATATCAACCTTGCCAGATATTCCTGCCTCTTTTCTCACCTTTCTTACATACTCCTCTGCCTTCTCCACTCTACTCTTATACTTTTCCTTTACCGCTTCTACTGACTTTCCAGTTACCTTAGACTCCCAAAGAATTCTTTCTTCAATAAGATCTCTAATCTGAGATCCGGCAAACCAAGATTCTGTACTTGCCCCTGTCTTGGCTGCAATATTTTTTAATTCCCTAAACCAAGTTGCATTGGAATAAACGTCAGACATTTCCGCAGCAATCTTGTTTGCAAGTTGGATTCGCTCTTGATAAGTGATTGTTGATAAGGCTGAATCAAGTAGAAACATATTGATTACATTTGATTCATTAACCAACATTTCAGAAAGGAAGTTTACATCAAAAGGGACTGCTATATCTAGTTCTTTAATTTTTTCTCTAATCCCTCTCTTAATTCCTTGAACACCCGATAGGTAGTTTCTAGGAATTGCTGCTCCCTTCATTATCTCTCTAAATGTATTGGCGTTATCCATTTTAATAAAATCAACAATTGCGTCGAATTGTTCTAGTTTTCTTTTATCACCCAATCTTGAAAGGGTCTCTCTAATTGCATCTTGGTTTTCTATAATAGACTCACCAATTTTATTGTACCGATCTTGAATCTCTCCAGTAATCTTATCATTGTTGAGTTCAAGCAAAAGGTTTAGAATCCTTGATTCCCTATCTTTTGAATATGCAAGGTGGAGTGCTGCTGCATGGTGTACGCCATTCATGTTATAGTCTCTATAGTTAGAGACGCTATAAACATCTTTGTTCTTTTCAAATAAAGCCCTTCCTCTTTCAAGGGACTTTAAGAAAAGTTTTTCATAGAACACTCTCTGCTTAACTGGATCGTCTGATTGGAAATAAGATAGTGACCATGCAAACTGCGGACCCATGGTAGAGATTAAACCAATGCTATTAAATGATCCCGGACTTAGTGCATCGTCTACATAGGTCTTCTGCGTGCTTTCGTCCCAGAACATCTTCTCATTTTCACCAGAAGTAACTGAGTCGTGTTGCCAAAGGAATAGCATTTGTGGTAGATCTAAAAGTGCTTCTACAATTCTTTCTCTAATCTCATCAATGCTATCAACCTTGTTTCCAAGAACAGCATTGTTCACATTTGGTAGGAGTTTTAAAACCTCTGTTTTGGTTTCACCAAGAACTTCTTCAACATCGGCAACAAGGTCTTGATACTGCTTAATAACTTCTTGTGCTTCTTCGTTTGTTTTAAACTCATACGAAAGAATGTGCTTGATTCTTTCTCTTAATTTAAAATCCCAAATTGCAGTTTGGATGTCTGCAACCGAAATTGGAATAATGTTATTAACTTCATGTTGATTTGGGTGCCTAAAGATTCTCGTAAGGAATGTTTCGTTTAGTGGATTCTCAATTGATTTTTCAATTTCTTCTGGATTCTCCACCACATCGACATTCTCTTGAAAGGTTCTTTCTCTATTGAGAGACTTTTTAAATCCTTGTCGTTGATCCGTAACAGCCTGAATAAGACCGCGACCAACATTCTGTGCTGGTGCAAAGTCTAAATTACCATTTCCAAAATCAGCAAGACTAAAGTTTCTATGTCTTGTGTATTTGGTAACTATAAACTTAGCTAATTCAGCATAGGAGTTATCGTTTCCATCTGTGACAACTCCCTCATATCCAATACTTTTAGATATATCTTCTACTGTTAATCGGGATAGTTTGATTTGATCCTTCATTGCTTGAACCATAGAAGCAATATAAAGGTTTTCTTGCTCCTCCACAGTGCCTTCTGCATAGTTGAATGTAGGAAGTCTGTCTCCTCCCTCAGCATATGTTTGGAGTTTAAGTGGTAGTCTGTTTCCTGAATCAGCAAACATTTTCTTGTTTACTTCGGTTGATGATTCTTGAAGGTTTGTAATTAAACCAATAAAACTAGATGCAATCTTTTCATCTGGAGTCATATCTGTTTGGGCAATTGAAGCAATTGTTCTACCCAAGATTCTAGACTTTGGATCCAGAACCATGGTTGCCGTCATCATAGATACGATGCGACCCATTACCTTGTCTAGATCAAACTCCACTCGACCGTAAGAACCATCTGGAACTAAGGCTGAGTATTGGTCGAACATTCTTCTACCCGTTTCTGAAGAGAATTTCCAATCAGACATTGCTTGTCTGAATCCACCAAAGAACGATGAATAACGAGTGTCCATGTTCCAGTTAGGTTGCATTAGGTTGGCAGGAAGGATAAACGATGTTCCATGCTTATCCTTAATATTTAAGGTTGCTGTACCTCTTGCTACCTTTTCTAGATTAGAAAACACAATTGCTGTGGAGTCGATGTCCCCGGTAATATAGTTTTCTAAAGATATCCGTGCTTCTTCTGGGGTATAGTTGTTTGCATCGTCCACAATGATTTTCTTTTCAGCATCACTAATAGCAACTTTACTAAGATCGTCTACAGTTACCGTTATTCCCTTTGATCTCAAGAACCACAAGGATGCCCAGTAACTCTCTACCTTACCAGCCATTGTAGCCCCTACTGCTTCGGAAACATTAGCAAGACTAAAGTTCTTTCCAGTGCCTCCTCCAGCCATATTGGATGCTTCCCAAGATGCAACATTATGCATTATATCGACGCTTCGCAATGCTATTCTTGCTGCAAGTTTGTATGCCTCTTCTGTTCCTATGGCCTTAGCCATTTGCAATAGGTCGAATCCACTTCCATTAAAGGTGGTTAGTATGTGGTTATTGTTTTGAAGAGATTCAATCTCTTGAAGAACATTCATAAGTTCTTCAGGAGAGAACCTTTGATCTGCTGCATACATAAGTCTTCGTTCACCATTAACTGTAAGACCAATGGTATGAATGCCCTCTTCTCCGCCAACAAAGGTTTCAATATCAAAACTTACAATGCGAGCCTCATACTTCCATCCTTCAAAGTCAGTAAACTCTCTTCCCAAAAGAATATCATCTGATATTCCTAGTTCAGATAGGACTGCCCTAGCAGCACTTTTAATATCCTGATCTTCTGGCTTATCCATTGTTTCGTTTACAGTCGAATACCTAGCAGCATCGGGAAACATTTGCATTGGGTGGCGATCTCTTAACTCTGGTATATCCAATAGAATAGCCCAAATGTAGTCAATGTCTACATACTTTCCAAAGTTAGGCAGGGATCTTAGTGTATTGATTCTTCCAGCAAACAGTCGAAGGACGTTAAACAACTGCCTGCCTGTATTAACTTCCTTGTTCCACCTTTCGGATGTAACTCCGGGTGTTGATCTTTCAACCCTTTCCTCCATTGTTGATCCCTCAACAAGAGGCTGAGGATCGTGTCCATCAATGACTGTAGATGCGTCAATGCTGTTGAATAGATCTTCCAATGCTTTTAAAGATCTTCGATCAGCAAATTCTGTATCGGAAATGAACTGATTTGTCAGTGCAGCATGTGCCATTGCTCTTTTTCTATATTCCCTAAACAGTTTATCAGTCTCTTCAAAAGAGAGTTCTGACTTGTTATCTGCCCGACTTAGAACAAATCTTGGTCCTAGAATTGTAGCAAGGTCTACTACAAGCATTGTATCCAGTCCCTCTGATTTGCGATGCTCCATCAACTCATCAATTATTTTTCTTCGTGCATCAATCTTTTCTTTAGCGGTCTTTAAAGCATTGCTTATTTCTCTTGCGGTTGCTGGTCCGTTTTCAATTAAACGGTGGAAAATATAACCATTACTTGATCCATACTTGCTAAGTTCTCTTGCAAGTTTTAATGATTCCATTTCTAAAGTTTGAAGATAAGCGTTTGCCGTATTGCCTCTTTTAGATGCTTCTTTTCTTTTATTAAAGTCCTTTAACAGTTCCTCTGCCTTTAGGAGTTCTTTTGCTTCTTTCCTTGCCTTTGATGATAACTGGTCTCTTTCTTTCTTTAGTTTTGCTAGGGCTTCCTTGTTCCCGTCCTTCTTTGCTCTTGTAATTGCTTCTTTTACTTTTTCAATTCTTCTTCCAGTATTGCTTAGGCTTTGCTGCTTTGAATCTCTTGCCTCAATCAAACTAATTTCTTCTTGACCTGTAGCATCAAAAACGCTTTGGTTGAGTGCTTCCCTTACTTGAGAAATCTCAGACTCAATGATATCATATCTTTCTTTAATCTCTCTAATTTTTTGATTGTTTCTTCCAGCAATGTTATTCTTGTTCTCAATTCTTTTTAGAATTTCTAGAACACGCCTAACTCCTTCAGCCTTTTCTGTTTCACCTGCTGATTCCAATACTTCAATCTGGTCTTGCAATGCAGCAACCTGTGATCTTCTTGTCTTTGGTTTTTCCTGTTCAGAAACAACCCGTTCTCTTCCTCCAGCAGACTCTCGATAATGCAGTTCTTTAAACCGCTCATACTTGTCACCTAAGATGGACTCAACATTCTTCTTCTTTCTTTTTTGCAATCCACTAATTAATTCTTTTCTTAGTTGAGCCAACTCGTTCTGTTCTTCTACAGTTAATTTATTTACAACCCCAATCTCATTGTAGTTAAATTTACCATCCAACTTTAAGGACATTGCTTCAACTAGGTTTTCAATTTCTTGAGGATCTAAACCAGTAAGGGTTTCTCTGTACTCGTTAAGAATTTTTTCCTTAATATCTGGTGGGCATGGTTTTTTTGCCATAGTGCAATCTCCTTAAAGACAATCATGTTTTCTTTTATATTCTTCTAACAAATTTTCTTGAACTCTGTTCTGCGCTCTGGTTATTCTGGGTTGTTTAGTTATAGTTTGGGGAATTGGTGGCGTTGGTTTAACTTGTTCCTGTGCTTGAGAAACAGGTTTGGGAGTTTCAGAAGCAGCCCCAGCAGGAGCCCCAGTAGGAGCCTCAGCAGTCTCAGCAACAGCTTTAGCAGTAGCCCTAGCAGTTTCCCTAGCAATTTGTTCTGGGGTCTTAACACCTTTTGCCCATCGTGCAATAGCCTCTAATTGCGGTAAAGAATGTGTAAATATTTCTTTGGCACCAACCACATTACCTGATGCAAAATTTATATTGAAATCTGCCATTTCTGCATCGCCTTTCCCTCTTAATTTTACTATTGCTCTTTTTATCATTTCACCTCTTAATTCAGTAATTATCCCATCTTTTACCGCTTTATCAATTTGTGCAATGGTGTATCTATTATCATCCTCCCAGTTCATAAAATCTTCAAGTGTTGCTTCTTCTGGATCGGGAGCCTCAGGAGCAGCCTCGGAAGTTCTTTCCTCAAGTCTTTGTCTTATAGATTTTTCTTGTTCAATTTTAGCTGCAATTTCAGAATCGGAAAGTGGTCTATCTTCCGCTACAACCTGCCCAATTTGGATTATTTCACCATCTTTTCGGATAATTGGTTTTTCAACATCTACAATAATTGCTTCTACTTCATCTATTTCTTTTCCGTCTGTTTCGGGATTTGGATTAAATGCTACAACTTTAAGGTCTGCTCGTCCCTCATCCCATAACGAACCAATAGGATCTTCTATTTCATAACCTTGTTGAGCAAGTTCTGTTTCAATTTCTTGTATATAATTATCTATATCAACCATAGCAGGATGAGAAGGATCGGCATTATCAGACTCAATCGCTAGTCTATATGATCTTTTTAAGTTATGTAACCTATTTAAAACTTCTTTTGGTCCTAGATTTCTTGATCTTGCATCATCAACTTTTGCTTTTAGTTTAGCAAAAGCATTTAATTTTCTAGGTGAAGGATCTGTAGGTGCAGCCTTAGGAGCAGCCTCAGTAGGAGCCTCAGGAGCAGCCTCAGGAGCAGCCTCAGTAGGAGCCTCAGTAGGAGCCTCAGTAGGAGCCTCAGTAGGAGCCTCAGCAGCGATCCTTTCTCTATCCCATCGTTCCATTCCTTGATCCATTTGTCTCGTTAGTTCTCTTACTTGAGGCTCATCTTCTTTGGTTCTACGATCCCATTCTTCTGTATTATCTTCAACATTTCCTCTTTCAGATTCGTTAATAATAGTAACTACTTCTTCCCGTGTATCTGAAGGAAGAGCATCTACTGCTTGGTTTAAGTTTATCCAATCAGGTCGTGTATCAAGAGGAGGGTCTGAGAACAAAGAAGGCATTCTGCTCTTTAAATCTTTTGCTATTTTCATTAATACATCAACCTCTGCTTGAATTAAATCTGGATTTTCTGCAATTTTATTTTCTGCTTCTTCAAAAGCACGTTCATATTCAGTTGGTTTATTTACTGGATCCAATCCCTTGTCTTTTAACTCTGCCTCAATAAGATTGTTTCTAACCATCAATCGTACAACTTGGTCTACACTCATGCTGCTATTGGGTTCAAAGCCGGGTATTTGTAAACTTCTAGCCGTATCTACAACTCTAGAAACAAGGTATAAGGTCGCTTCTTCATCACTTAAAGTTTTTCCATCTAGGTCTTTTACTGCTTTTTCCATTATCCCAATAAAATCAACAGGCGTGCCATTCTGTTTTCCTTGTTCTTGGATTGCTGCTAGGGTTTGCATAACCACTGGTGGCATTCCTGTTTGTGGCTTTCCCGTCATTTGTTGGAACCCAACATGCTGATGGATCATGGATATACCAACAGTAAGAGCCAATTGTTTTTGCTCTGGCGTGAGATCTGATCCTTGAATTCCTGATTGTAGTTTGACTAGTTCTTTGATCTCTGGTGAAACAAGGCTAGATACCCTAGACCAAACTTTATTTAAAAGAAGTGTGTCTCCTACTCCTGTTGTCGCAGAACCAACGCCCCAGTTGATTCCTCTAAACACCTTTCCAAATATCGCTTGACCAATACCTTCTTGCCACATTTCTGTCCATAGTTTATCTGTAGAAAATAGATGACTATCCATTGCTTGGTTTTGAATGGAGTATAAAGCACCCTCAACAAGTCCCTGTCCAAAATCAACCGCAGTCATCTGAGCCAACCGATAACCAAATCCTCTTCCAGTTCCCCACCTAATTCCTTCTGTTTTAAATCCATTTACAACCAAGTGTCCCCAGTTGCTTGGAATTGTGTATGCCTGCACTCCTTTTATAACTTGTTGTATTTTTCCTAATCTTTGAGTAGACCTGCCTATGCTTGCTGTTGTTTCAAGAACATCAAGTCCTCTTTTCATTCTATACGCTGCTCTAGTAGATTGAATGAGTCTTGTTCCAAGGGCTGCGGCTCCATAAACAAGTCCTGTTCCAACCGTGATTGCTAGTTCGGCAGGCATATCTACAGACAATGCAGATTGTTTTGCAAACTGCCATATTGTATCTCCAGTTTTTTCTAAAAAGTTTGCATTGTATTGAAAATCAGAAATGGTTGTTTGTGCTGCGGCTGTTTGAAGACTGTTGTTGATTACATATCTCCAATCATATTGGTTATTTGTTTGCGAAAGGTTGTCTACGTTTAACCCAACAACATCAGTCATGTATGCAGCAAATGCTGGATGCTCTTCTTGAAGAACCTCCCACGCTTTCTTGCCATCCCATCCTTCTTGTTTTCTTGAAAACAACATATCAGTTGGTAAAACAGAATCAGAAAACATACTTTGGACGTTTCCAAAGAATGGGATTATTTCACTGGCATTTTCATTTCCTTCTGTTGCTGGGTTGATTACTCCTGTTAGTATAAAAAGATTTAATATAGGAATGTATGAGGACATGGCTTGCCAAGATCCCCTATACTTTAGAAAAGAATTTATAAGTGCCTGTTCTTCTCCCGTTGGTTCTGGAAACAAAGTTGGGTTTCTTTCCCTGAGTTTGTCATATAACTCACTGTTAGCCATCATAGCGTTTGTGATATTATACCTTGATGAGTATTCAATACCAAACAAACCTCTTTGGTTTTCAAATCCGTAAGAAGAGTAATCGACGGCTTGCTGGTAGGAATCTCTATCTACATATTTTAAATCACCTTCCAGATCATACTGAAGCATTGGAACAGAAGTTCCTTGTTGTTGCTGGATTCTTTTTGCTTCCTCAGATTCTTCTGGCATGAAGGATTCTACAAATCCCAACGCTAGAGATTTTCTTTTTAATTGCTCCTCTTCCTGTTCTTTTATAGCCTTAAACACTGGAGCGGAATCTGAAAAATTCAAGGGTGTAGGGTTATATACTCCAGTCCTTCTGTTAAAAGATTCAAATGCCTTTCTTTCCAACTCAGACCTTTGATCTATACTTTTTACAAAGTAATCATAGATCTGTTGTCTTTCTACTTGACTTGCTTGCTCTTGTTCTAGAAGTTCTGGTTTTGATTGAATGAATTCAAATATATTCATTTTAGTTCCTTATATAACTATCTTATACGCATATGAAAAAGAGCGGGTAGCCTTGGTGGTTTAGCATCAATTGGTCTTCCTAACAACCCGAATGTTTTGCTTTTATCAATTGACTTTATAAGTTCAGGATAAACAACCAACTCCCCGTCTTTCATAGATCTTCTAATAGTGATTACCTGACTATTATCTATTCTTAGTGGTTCATTGGGGTTGATGTAAACACCATTAAGTTTAAACCCATCACTTAAATCCTTTGTTTTGCTTGCTCCATAGTTGTGCCAAAATCCATTAGAAAGATCTAAGTTTAGCGTGGCTCCTGTATCTCTTTCTGTTTGGGCAACCCACTCTGCAAAAGTAATATTTGTATCGGTGTCAATTGGTCGTGTACCTATCATGTCTAAGTTTCTTCCATCAGAATCTGAATTGTCTATAAAGAACCTCTTCCTTTGTTCTTTATAAGCATTTGGATCCGAAGCGGTGTGAACTCTAGATTCTAAAACTAGAGCGGCTGCTTCTTGATTTGGATTGTAAAAGTAGGGAACTCTTTCACCCTGTTGATTCTCATGTGTTGGCGGTTTCATAAAATCTAATGTTAAATTAGGATAACCTTGAACAGCCATTCTTCTATTAACCTTGACTGGTCTTTCTCCCTCATAACCAAAAGAATAAGAAATCATTGGATCATTTTGCCTAACCGTATCAAAGGTAGATGCCATCATTAAAAAATCTCGTTGAGGTATTTCTTTACTTGGTTGTCTACTGGGAGAAATTACTGCTGATGCCATTGTTCCAATCATGTCTGTAAATCCTACAGAACCACCAAAAACTTGGGTTGGGATTGTAAGTACATCTAGCATTACTTCTGTTGTTTCGTCGTCATAATAATTCCAACCCCAGCCACCAAACAGTCCCCTATCTTTTTCTCCTTTAACTGCTTCATTAAAATACCTTATCCACTCATTTAAAGGAATCATATCTCCTTTTTTGATTTCAATTTCCCGTTCTCCTCCCGGCTCTAAAGTTAATTTATATCCTTCAAGAGCAAATTTGGTTACTGGAACATGTATATTAAAAGGCTGAAGAAAAGCCAAACTAAGATCACTCATAAGATCTCCAATAACAAACCCTTCTCTTCCTTCCTCTAATCTTATGTTATCATTATATATGTACTCGCTTCCCCCCTTTAATGCAGCGACCTGAAGCCAAGAAGTTACCTTTTGTTTTAAAACATCTGCTTTATCAAGAGGGTCTCCATCTTTATCAAAAAACTCATTAGGATTTCTAACAATTGTGTTTGTTTGGTTTGAAATAGGTTCTGAAGAATTAGGAAAATATCTTGCGGTTCTTTCTCTTGCAGGTACAGTGGCTGCATCTACTATTCTAGACTGAACATTTGGGTTTAGTGTTCCTAGTTCAATTATATCTTGATAACCACTTACAATTAACTGTATTGCTTGATTGGTTTCAGGCGTTTTTGATTGCAGTCTACTAAACATTTTATCCTGAAAATTTAAATATCCCTCTTTTAAAATATAAAGATCAATGCTTTCTTGATTGGGGATATCAAATGTTCTTGTAATGGTGTCTGGATCTTCTGATAATCCTTCTGTCTTTGCTAGGCTATAGGCCAAAAGGAACATAGTTTTACCTAATAAATATCTTGATCTTTCTCCTTCAGAGGGGTTTGCTGCTCTTGATGTTAAGTCTATTAGTGTACTTGCTAACTGGCTTCTTGTATCATCAGATAAAGTAGGAGATGTTGCTCTTGCTATATAATGTGGGTACTCTATTGCAAATAATTCATTAGGTGTTCCATCTTCATTGTAGTATCTATCATCCAAGAAAACACTTAGGCTTCGCTGGTCTACATGTGTTTCTTGATCTTCTGGAACAGGGAAACCTAAATGTCTTTGTATTCCCTCTATTTGAGCATTGTATTGCATTCTAGATTTAAGATTTGCAACAAACGACTCTCGTATAATTAAATAATCTTCATTCGTTGTATCTGAATCAACAGAAGCCCTGAGATAAGAGTCTATTGCTTCGCTTATTTCCTCTGGTGTTTTTGGTTCTTTAGTATTGATATATGTTTTTATAAAGTTATCCAAATACATAATGCTTACTTGGTCTGCCTCAGCGTTTACATCATGCATATATGCTGGATTTCTAAACTTTGCTACACCGGGAACATCCTTTTGATCTACCTGACTTCCTTTTAGTATATCACCAAATTCACTTTGTATACTTTTAACCGAACTTTCTACTTGGTTTCTTATTGCCTGAGCGTTTCTATATCCAACAATTCCATTTAGATCGGTTGTTGCTCTGTTATTTCTTGTTGGTTGACCAATAGCAGCAAGTATTTCCTCATCTGATTTGTTTGTTAATTCTGGAAAAGTGGACTTTAATTGGGTTAATAGATTTTCTTTATATAGATTAATGGCTTCGCTTGGTGTTTTTGCAAAAATTATGGAATCGTGTAATGATCTTCTTTCTACATTACTCATTTCTGATAAGAATAATCCACCAAACTCAGGTTCTGCTCTTACTGCTAATCTAAACTCATCTTCAATTCTTGATTCTCTAAATGCTATGCCTTTTTCTGTAATTAAAACACGACTTGTTTCTTCATCAATACGATAAAAACCTTCGTTGATTGCGTCTCTAACATTGAATTCCAACTGAGTTCTTAATGTTTCGTTTTGTGGATCTGCATCTGGAAAAATTCTTGAGGATAAGTTTGTTGCGGCTCTTGCTGAAAAATCAAGTAAGTCAACAATTGTTACTCCTGACTTATTTCCAAATGCAGAAGCCATACTAAGATGGTTATCAAATGTTTCCTTTAAATTTCTACCAACAAAACTAAAGTTTTTTGGGTCGCCTGACTCAATTGCTTCTTTTTGAGATGCCATTAAACCAATTAATGCAGCATTTTGTTCGTTGGTTCTTCTTATTGAGGCAATCTGTCTTTCCAGTTTATCAAGAAGTCCATTTGTTCTTGACTCTGTTTCAACAAAGTTAGAAGCAATTCTTCTTGCAACTGGTGGGTTTATACCCGCTTGTTCTAATTCATCTGTAGTAATGATTGTATAAATTGCCTTTAAAGAACCTTCTACATCGTTGCCCTCAATAAGAGATGCAACTAGAGAATCTGGGTTAATTGCTTGCTGAGGAGTCCCAGCATTTAAAATCCCAATCTTTTCCATTGTTCTGGGATTGGATGATGTTCCTTTAAATAAAGCATTAACAACAGGAATTAAAGACTCTGGGTTGTTTATGTCCCCGGCTACTAAAACACTTCCAAACTCTGGGTTATTTGACAGTTCTTCCATCATACCACCAATTGCAGATTGCACTCCTACAAGTTGGTTATTGGTATTATATCTCTGTGCTTCAGAACCTAAGGTCCGCATTGCAAGACCTATTCCACCCTCAACTATTTCTCTTGTTTTACTATTAGGATTGTCACCCAAAGATGTGAGTTGTCTAGAAAGACGCTTGAGTGTTGGATCTTTGGAAACTATATCAAACTTTGCTGAGGGATCTAAAAGAGAGTTATCAGCCATAATTTCATTGTACCTAAGTTCCCATTCTTTGTACAGATCTTCGGCTCTTGAATCCCAACTTTTGTTTCTCTCTTGTAGAATGGCTCCAATTTTTTCTGATCGGCTTAGTTTTCCTTCAGGTGTGACTAAGCCACTCAGCATGTTCTCTGCCATGTTCATTCTTAAGGAAGCAAATGAACTAGCATCCGTAGTGTTATATTGCTCTCCCTTATAGGAAAAACTAAGCCCATTCTTTTGAGCGTTCATTGCATCTCGTTCTGCCTGTTCATAGGCAAGAATCAATCCTCTGTCTGCTTCATTCAACTTTTCTTTTTCAAGTTGGGTTGCTCTTCTTCGCTGTGCTTCTATTTGTTGTGGAGCCAAAAGGATTGATCCAGCAGATTGAGCAATCGAGGCAAGGCTATTGTACATAGTCTCTGCATCTGATGGTCCTCTAGAATACACATCACCTAGTTGAACGCTGCCACCAGAAATGCTACCTTGTCCAACATAACGTGGGGTTGGAGTAACAGTGTCTGTTAGTGGTTGGATGTCTTCTGGTTTTATTAATCTTGGATCAATCATTTTTTCTCCTTAACTTACAAGGGAGCGCCAACAAAGGTATTGGAATGATGATATCCCACAGGACCGCCATTTATTGCCGGTTGTACATCTATTCCTGCTGGTCCTTGCAACTGGGCATACAAGCCAAGTCCTGTTGCAACTCCTGATGTCAGACCAGCAGCCATGTTCCATGGAGATGGTCCCGCTGGTTTGGCACTAGAAAGTTGAACATTAGGAATAATAATATCGTTCCTTTGTTGTGCTAGCATATTTTGCATTTGTCTGTCAATATTTTTCTCTGCTTGTTTAAGATTCTTTTCTGTTTGTAGTGTTTGTTTTAGAAAGTTAGCACTTTGTGATAGGGACAATGCACTACTTGTTCCTCCAGAAATTCTACTGGAGGCTAGTTGATTAGCCAAGGCACCTCGATAAGCCCTATAGTTTTGGGAGATTTGGTTTTGAGCAAAATTGAATTGAGACCTTGCTGAATCCAATGAGTCTTGTTGAAAAATATAAGAAGACTTTACTATTGCTGCATTTCGGTCATGCACTTGTTGCTGTTGATATGTGGCGTTAAAGAGTTCTTTGCCATTGTTGATGGCTTTTTGCATTTCCCCCTGAACCCACTGATTGATTGCATCCTGTCTTGCAGCGTTTGCTCCAAAACCTTGGAATATACCCCCTAGTACACCAACACCCAAACCTACCCATGAAAGTGGATCTACCATATGTTACCTCCATCCCCACTGGTTGCGTTTTTTTTCCTTTGGCTGGGCAGTGAGTTCCCTGATTGCTCCGCTATGCGGAATCCACTCAGATGCCCTGAAGTTGCTAGCCCAACTAGCAACCGTCCTTTCCCATTCCTTCTGTCTGTTTTCCTTTACCAACTTATCCGTATTGTATTGCATCATGTCCTTGTAGAAGTCCACAGCACTAGCCAAGGCATCCACCCGGTCATCGTGCTTGAGGCACCCACGTTCGTCTGTAAGGCGTGTGAGTTGGATCTGGTTCTTCTCATCCTTGGCTACCCTACGATCCCATATAAGGCGATGCTGGGCCATCACAGGCTCTAGGGTATCCAACATCCTTGCTTCCTTCCGCCCCGATACACGGAACTCCTCGATGCCTATACGCCCACAGTTCTCAATGAGGAATGGGGTAATGACTTTGGAAAAGAGACCATCACCAAAGTTGGACTCTACCCGTACCATTTTGATACCATATTCCAAACATAATTTAGCAATTTTGTTTAGGACAGCATCATTGTATCCCCCTTCCCATCCAGCAAGTTCATGGATATAGATCATCCCACCAGCCGTGGAAGCGATGCATACCGCAGTCTCATCTGCTCCACGACCAGAGGGATCTATGACCATGTGTCTATGTTGATAGTCCACATAGTTTGAGGATATGTGCATAGGTTCCATGATCATATCCCCACCCAATCCCCAACTAGGCATCTTCTTATTGGCGTTTTGACCCTGCCAGATGACTTTCTCTGGAGCCTTGTCAAACGGTACATCGAATACGATGAGATCGGACAGCTTCAACGGATACTTGTCTATATCTGACAGGGTAGTATCAAGCATGTATTGCAAGGCAAAAGCCTTGGGTCCAATCTTAGCCTTGCGTTCCATGAGCATTTCCGTATCAAAACGCTCAGGCTGGGTGGACTCGCCAGCAGCAAAACTAAGATCCCATATCCAATCAGCAACATCCTCGGATTCACCGGGAAGGCTTTGGTCAGGCATGAGAGCAGGATACTTGACCATTGGATATGATTGCTTGAGTACTGTGTATATTGATTCCGCAGAGTGCGGTGTCCCTAGGAACAGGACTCTTGATCCCTTGTTCCTGACGGACTCTAGTTCGGTTAGTTTGTGAAGAAGACGCTCTCTTGCTTCTACTGTTTGGGTATTGGTTGAGATCTCTACGTCATCACAGACAATAAGATCTGCGTGAAGTCCTGTGATCTGAGAGGTGGATCCTCTGGCAGTGCAGGATAGATCCTGTGTGAATGATGTTCTGATATTGTGATTGAAGCCAAGTGCCGAGTCCTTGGTATGCTCATCTGGAATCATGTGATTGCAGTATGGCACCATGTTCAAGATCTTTCTTGTTTGAGACACAAACTCAATGGCTTTCTGTTGGGTGGCAGACAACACCAATACAGTCTTGTTTGGGTTTGCCATCATGAACCATGAGGCAAACATGGCGGTGAGCGTGGACTTCCCTGTTCCACGCCCAGCCGCCAGAATGAAATCGTTTGGCCCATACTGAAGTTGTCTTGAGATTTCATATTGCATGGGGGTAGGCTCTCCAAGTCCTAGGTGCTTCATGCAAAAGAACACATGGTTCCTGAAATCATTAACGACTTCTTCAGTAGGTTTAATCAATATGTAGATTCCTTGATCTTGAAGGGTGCAGCCTCGGACATTGCCTTGGTTACTTCTTCAAGGGCTTGGCTTGGGATGCCATCTGCCGACTCTCTATTGTCATTGATAATGCCACGGATGACAGTATACAGCCCCGGAGTACACTTGTCAGGATCCTTGAGATCCCGAACAAGTGAATCCAGTAGCATCTCATTTAAGATCTGTACTTTACTCTTCATCGAATAAGACTTCTAATCTTAGAGATGGGAAATACACATCCTGCGATGTATCCGGCTAGGCACATCAGCCCAGCAAACCACAAACTTCCTAGGAATGCTTCCATTGTTTTTTCTCCTTCTTGTATGCAGCATCAAAGTCCTTGTCTGTTGCTCTGAGAACAGCCACGGCTTCTCTGATGCTTGTTCTGGAAGTATCGTCCTCTGCCTCAATCATCAACTTTGCAGTTTCTTTCTTCCCTTCGGGAATCATTGAGGCAAACAATCTCATAAACGCTCTAATTGGTTTTCCCAATCCAAGGTACCATAGGATGACGAAGGCTCCTATGATTCCTAATGACAACAATCCGTATTCCAGTATTGGTGCCCACCATGGAACTGTGTCATCAATCTCTGGTAACAGTTCCACGGTGTTATACATAATATCAATAATATCTTGTTGTTCTTTTGCTCCATGCTTTGCTTCATCACTGATGAGCAGAACATCCATATGCTCGGTTTTACGGACCTCTTCCTCAATAGTTTGGAATCGCTCTTTGCTTGACTGTGCTACTCTAGAAACCTCTACAACATTCTTTCCTATTTGTTTGGAAGGGGAACACCCATTAATTAGAACGATCAAGACGATCCATGCGTACTCTAAGCGCATCTATTCTCTCCTTTAAAGCAGCATCTGTTGCAACAAACTCAATCTGCGATTTGGTCAACTCTTCTACAATTTCTTTTAGATCCTGTAGTTGGCCTGTGTTGTAGATTTGGTTTGCCTGATACTCACCTACTCTTACAAATACTCCAGCCAAACCTATAGCAATAATTACTATCTGAAGCAATTGTAAAACAGTTGATAAGTCTGGGTGCCTTCCTTCCATTGTATCTCTCCTTTAGATTTCGTATACCAATTGTGTTATTGGATTGGTTTGTAATTTTTCAATAGCATCTGCTTTCATGTCATCCATGTATTGAATCATTCTTTGGCACACAGCGTGCCTTAGTGTTTCTTCGTCTTCTGGGCTGTTCCAATCTGGGGCAACACCATTAAAAAATTCTTCAGTATATGCTGCTCTATATCTGCTTATTCGTTGACCCATGGCTTGTTCGTTTTGTGGAAGAACTGTCCAATCTAGAGGATATGTCGATAGATTAAACGCACTTGGTACCCAAAAAGTTTGACCAGACCATAAAGTAAAGTTATTATACGACCCATTTTCCAATGCTGGATAAATCATTTCATCTCTTACTTCTTCACTACCTACAAATATTGGCAAGTAATCATCACCAATATTTATATATTGATACATTGGACATAGCATTGGAATTATTAGTTTGTTTTGGTTTCTTTCTTCATTATGTCTTTTACTTGCTTCTATATTATAATGCACCCATCTTTTAGTTTGCTCAGATCTTTCTGGGGCTACATATTTATCAAAAAATGAAGGTGATATGTAATCCTGCTTATCAAGAAGTGGACCATATGCTGCTACATACTGGTCTAATCTTTCATTTATTAAATGATGTTGATTACTTTGCTCTAAGCCATACCAAGTATTGTCATAAACAAAAAATCTGACATTTGGCTCACCATAAAAAGCCCACTTAATCTGCGGAAATGCAGCCTTAACTTGTTGAATAAGATCTATCATTTCAGTCAATGCTTGATAATAATTATCATCTGGTGGATTGCTTACGCCTTGAGCCAACCAACTCATGTATGGGGTTTCAAAATCAAGAATCCCATATTCTGCGTCGTTTAACCAAGGTCGTCCTGCAATGTAACTAAGAACTGCTGAATCATTTATAGTACCAGTACTATTTGAATCGCCTGCTGCTTGAGGAACATATAGTTCTCTTTTGTGTCCTTTAGCAATCGCCTGTTCGTTATATGTCGGTGTAGGTGGTGCTATTAAGGGTTCTGGTAAGTTGTCATAATGAACAGTAGATGAATATGCATATGAACCATCTCTAATCCAAATCTTATCAATTTTTTTAAGTTGTCCTTCTTCTCTAATCCATACATCGCTTATTTCTAAGGCTGTTCCTGTGTTGTCTCTAATCCACAGTTTTCCATTCTCTTCTGGTGGTCCTCCGGGTTGGCCCGGTCCTCCAATATGATTACTCATTGTTGGGCTTTCCTAAATATGATCTGACCTTCTGGTCCAGAGTCTGCTGGTGCCTCGTTTACCTCGATTACTACAAAGTAAGGAACGGCTGTTCCATAGGTGTGATTGCTTGATGTTGTCATTCTTAACGGCTTACTCACTACTGGGTTGGCTCTTTCTACTGCCCCAATCTCATAAGAGTTTAATCCGTCTCCACCGAAAC